>Ga0209698_10000295_pt1 | contig 55622 bp, 45 predicted proteins | sample LitLauG_LLR_2012_FD_187203 | JGI IMG/M metagenome (GOLD analysis project Ga0209698, IMG submission 187203) | Freshwater sediment microbial communities from Pennsylvania, USA - Little Laurel Run_MetaG_LLR_2012 (SPAdes) (version 2) | ecosystem: Environmental > Aquatic > Freshwater > Creek >...
GGAGATCGGTGAAGATTCGTCGCTCGTCGCTCGACGACTCGCGGACCTGGGAATTCCGTGCGATGATATCGTCCGGGTCGATGGCGAGGAGCAGAGCGGATTCTTCCGATTGTCGGCCGGCGCGCGGGAGGGACGGGATTGAGGGCGACGATCCGCCAGTCCTGCAAGCCCAGCGACGCTTTGGAGAAAATTGGCACGGTTTTCAGCACGGACGCTTTCATGGAGGCGAGCCACGAGTCGAACGGCACGGGAAAATTTTCGGTGAAGGAGTGATTGCTGATGAAAATGAATTTAACGCCGAGCCGCCGCAATTCCTCGCCGGTGTCGAGCGGCGTCACGTTGCGGATTTTCCGGGTGCCGAACGGCCTCCAGAGGGAAGCCTCAATTTCGTCGAAGGCGATCAGCCCGAGCACCGGGGCGTTTTCGGGCAGCTCGGCCAGCAGCGGCGCGAGCGCGTTCGGCCGGGCGCGGTTGACCGCGTAGGTTTCCCCCGCCAGTTCGAGCGTGCGGTGGGGCGTGCCACGGGCCAGGAATTTGTCCCGGATCGTCAGCGCGGGCCAAAGCGGGCGCGGCGGAATGGCGCAGAGCGCCAGCAGCGCCAGCAGCAGTGCGCCCGCAACGAGCCACCGCCGCCACCAACCACAACGAATGACGCGCGCGTGGCCGGGCAGAAGAAGTGCGCCGCAGACAAAAAAGGCATAATACGGCGCGGTTAAACGGGCCACCGGCCCCAGATTCATGCTGGCAAGATAGGACAGACAGGTGAAAACAATCGCGGCCCAGACCCGCCCCCGGAGTCCGGGTGGAAGAGCGGTGGGCGGCGCGAGCAGGCAGGCGGCGATGGCCGATGGCCGATGGCCGATGGCCGATTGAAGCGAACGCGCGTCGTTGCTGCATCTGCGCCAACTGGCCAGCACGCCGGCCAGCAGCAGCACGGCCAGGCCCGTACCCAGGCCGGCGTTGACCTCCCACTGAAGTTTTTCAAGCTTCCAATCATAGGCCATTGGCTCGCCAAAATTCTTCTGCAGCAACTGGTGGAGCGGCTTTGGCATGTGCGCGGCCACCGCCCGGTTCCAGTAGCCCGCGAAGGGAAAAATCGGCGGCGTGAAGTTCTGGAGGCAGAGCAGGAAAAAATTGTTCGGCACGCGCACCAGCGGATTGCCGCGCAAGCCGATTAGATGTTCTGCCGCGGCGCCCGACCATTCGCCGCAGTAGCGCCGGTTGAGCAGGGCCGTGGGAACGATTGAAGCCAGCACCGCCAGCGCCGCCAGCGGTGGCAGCCAGACCGCGCGGTTCAGAAGCAGTCGCGTGCAAGGCAGCAGTGCCACCAGCGTGGGAAGCACCAGCGGCATGTTGCTGGTTTTGGCCGACGTGGTCAGCGCCGCGCCGAGAATGGCGAGGCAGACGTCCCGGAACGAGTTTCGCGTGGCCGCGCGCAGTGCGAAATGCAGGGCGGCCAGCGGGAACACCGTGCCGAACAAATCATTGCCGATGCCGCCGAGTTGCAGCAGGAAGCAGTAGCCGGTCGGCAGCAACCACATCCAGAACCAGGCCACGCGCCGCTGAACTCCCAGGCGCGTGAAAGTGCTGAACACCAGCCCCGGAAGCAGCAGGTAGGAAACGATATTGATCAGGAACAGCCAGCGGTCGGTGCCGGTGAACGCGATCAACGGCACGGAAACCCATTCGACACCGCAACCGCGCGTGTTCAGCCGCTGAAAGATCGTGGGAATCCAATGCCAGCGGCCTTCGGAGAGCCAGTGCAGCATCCGGGGCACGCGGTAGGCCAGTGCGTCGTAGTTATTCGGCGCGTAGAGCAGGCCGCCCAAAACCGCCAGCGCGGTCAGCGCCAGAAACGCCTGCGGCAGCCGGCGGGAAAAGCGGCATCGGAGTTTAGACGGCAAGCCGGGCGGAAAAATTGGCATGCCCGTCCGGCGACGCAACACCAGGAACGCGGCGAAACAGAGCAAGAAAGTGATGGCGTAACCGGCGGCGTTCAACTGGTGCAAAGCCGATAGAATCCAGCCTGCCGCGTTGCAGCCGGCGCACAGGAAGATCCACGCGGCGAGCCACGACAATCGTGGCGGTTGTCCGCTTGGCGCGGAGCGGACCTGGCTGGCGGGCGATGTGGGTGAGCCGTTCATGAATTTCATTTCCCGCGCCGGGCTACGGCGAAGAGCGAGGTGCCGTCGCGGAGGGTTCCACCGAGCGCGCGGGGTTGTTCCCAGGCATAAGCCAGTTTCATCAGCCACGGCGCCGGCCAGGGCGGCAGACGCAGATATTGCGCGTAAGTTTTCGGTTTTGCCGCTTCCGCTTTTGCGTCGGCTCCGCGCATTCGGCGCAGCACCGGCACCATCCACGAACCCCACCAGAAAATGGTTTGCACCTCCAGACCGCTGTTCGCAACCGCCTGTTGCAGCCGGTCCGGCAGATACCTCCGGCGATGCCCCTGAATCCGGTCGAATTCGGAAAATAAATCCGGCCGCGCCGGGACACTGACCACCGCGATTCCGCCGGGCCGCAGCAGTTGGGCGCAGCGCCTCAGAAAGCCGCAGTCGTCGTCCACGTGTTCAATCACGTCCAGCACGAGCAGGCCATCGGCCGCGCCCGCCGTTGCCGGCAGCGGCTGGTTCAAATCCGCCTCCACGAGTTTTCGCGCGGGGCGGTCAATGCGCTCCAGGATCTGCCGCGAGATGTCCAGGCCGGTGACCGCGAAGCCCGCGGCTTCCAGCGCATCCAGATTCACGCCCCAGCCGCAACCCACATCCATCACGACGGCGGGCGGCGCAAGTCCGTTTTGTCGCAGCACGGCGAGCGCGAGTTTGGCCCGCGCCTGCCACCAAGGATGCCGCCGCACGTTGCCGAGTGTTTCGGTGAGCATCGCCTCGGGCATGTTGTCGTCCGCCGGGCCTTTGGACCACGTGGTGATCATGGCAGGCGCTGCTCCTTTCCGGCGGGCGCGCCGGCACCCCAGCCCAGCGATTCGCGGACAATCCAGCGCGGACGCTGTTTCACCTCCGCGTAAATGCGCCCGATGTATTCGCCGAGAAAACCGAGGATCAAAAATTGCAGGCCGCCGAGAAACAAAACCAGGCAGACCACCGCCGTCCAGCCGGGCAGTTCGGCCGCCGTGTGGCCCATGAACCGGAAGCCGCACACGCGCCAGGTCAAAATGAACACCCCGGTCAGCAAGGAGAGCAGCACGCCGCCAAAGCCCAGCAGCGTGGCTGCGCGCAGCGGCAGCGTGGAAAAGGAAAACACGCCGTCGGTGGCCAGGCGCACGAGTTTGCGGAGCGGATATTTGGTTTCGCCGGCGGCGCGCGCCTCGCGTTCGTACTCCACGCCGATTTGCCGGAAACCGCTCCAGGCACGCAGGCCGCGCAAGAAAACATTTCGTTCGGGAAGCGCCTTGAGCACGTCCACGACGTTGCGGCGCATCAGGCAGAAATCTCCGGAGTCGAGCGGGATTTCCACTTCCGCCACCGAGCGCAGCAGGCGGTAAAACAGCGCGTAGGCCGCACGTTTGAGAAAATTCTCTTTCCGCTTTTTGCGCACGGCGTAAACCACGTCGTAGCCCTCGTTCAATTTTTCCAGGCACTGGGCGAACAGTTCCGGCGGGTCCTGCAAGTCCGCGTCGAGCACGCCCACTGCCTGGCCCGTGGCGCACGCCAGGCCCGCGCACAACGCTGCCTGATGGCCGAAGTTGCGCGAAAAAGTCAGCACCTTGAAGCGCGGTTCGGCATGGTGCATCGCGGAGAGTTGGGTGAAGGTGGTGTCGCGTGAGCCGTCGTCCACGAAGATGACCTCCCACGAGACGTCCAGTGTGGCGAGATATTTTTTCAGCCGCGCTTCCAGCAGGGGCAGGACGCTCGCCTCGTTGTAGCAAGGGATGATGAGGCTCAAACCCGGTTCGGCTTCAGGGTTCATGGAAAGCTGGGCTTGAGGCGGACGTCATCGCCGTGGGCACTTGATAGAGAAAAAAAGTTTCCGGCAAATCCAGCCGGTCACCGCTTTTGCGTCGCGAGACGCGCTGGTTAAACCAGTTCAGGGCACCGCGCAGTAGCGGCACGGATTGGAGCGGATCGGGCGTGCTGCGGGCGATCGGGCTCCACGCACCTTCCAAAGCAACCCCGGAGAGCACAAAACCCGCCGGCGCAGGATGCTGTGGATCGGGTACACGGTCCACCACGATGAGGCGACGATCCAGAAGTTCATCAAGGCGCTTAACCTCCGCGGCGGTTTGCGGGTCCACGCTGCGCGGCACGGCAAGGATTTCGCTGCGCGGCGTGTGCGCGCGGACGAGAGCGATGAGTGAATTAAGTTGGGCACCCTGTTCGCGGTAGGTTAACAGAATAACGAAGCCGAAACAAAACGTAGTGACCACGGCCAGGCTCCACGCCAGTTTTCGGCGCGGAGACGCTGCCGCTGAAGGCATCGCGGCAGGGGTGGCGGCTGGAGACAAGATCACAAACAGGGACAGAATGCCGCCCACTAGCAAGAACGGCGCGGCCATCCACGGATGATGACAAAAATAATTTCGCATCGCCACCGGCTCCAAGACGGCCACGCCCAGCGGCAACAGGGACCAGGCGGCGCGTACGGGCTCGCTGCGGACCAGGGAAGACCATTTCCACGCCCACACCAGCCACAGCGGCAGCAGCGCAACGATGTTTATAAACGCCAACCGCAGAAGCAACGTGGGCGTATTCGAGCCGTTGGCGTAGCCGCCACTGCCCCAGGTGTAGCCAGCAAGCAACTGCCCGAAGCCGCCGGAATGATTGCCTGCATCCGATAATTTCGAGGTCAGTCCGACCACCACGACCGCCACTCCGGCCAGCGCGCCGGCACCGGCGTAAAGGGCCAGCCGCTGCCACGAAACCTTCCGCGTTGCCAGCAGGCAAAAAAACAGCGGCGCATGAACCAGCGCCACGGTCCAGTTCAAAGCGGAGAACAGCAGTGTCAGAACCACCAAAAAAAACAGGTCGCCGGCCGACAAATGCTCTTGTCGCAGACGCCGCCATACTAGCGCGGCAAAAGGAATTCCCGCCAGCGCGGCCATGGCGTTCGGATCGAGAATCGTCGGCCAAAGCACATAGCCTGGACAAAGAATTAGCAACGCACCGATGAAGAAACCTTCCGAAGTTTGGCCCAGAAGTTTCCAAATGGAGACCATCACCACCATGTTCAATAGCAAGTGAAAGGGCAGCATGTAAGATCCGGTCCAGGCAAAGAGCCGGGAGATCCAAAAAGCGGGATAAAGACTGGCCGCACGGTGTCCCGAATAAACGTCCGGCTGGGCCAGAGCCTCCTGTCCGCCGGGATTGATCACGAGGTGTCCTTGGAGCTCGCCGAGGCCGAACTGGCTCCAGTTCCGGATGACGTTGTGGGGCCATCCGACGCCGAGGTCGCTGTCAACGAGCAACTGGAGCAGTCCGCTGGCGGTCAGCAGCGCACCGCATCCGAGCAGGGCGAGCAAGAGGCGGCGGTTCAGCATAAGCATGGCGTTGCGTAAGTCAGGCGGAAATTCTAAGCCACGGCCCACTCTGGGTCAACGACGCTTGTCGGTGCTGTGGCTAAATCCGGATTATTGCGGAGCGGCGGCGCGCGAAACCCCGGCCCCGGCGCGCTCCAATCAGGCCTGCGCCCGCTTTTGATTTCGCGGCAAGCTTGCTTTTCCCGGAGAAAAATGTTTTGCTCAAGCCCCGGCCAATATTGGCGATTCAACATAAATCGGGGATTTTCGGCCGGAGATGGTTTTGCAGAGTGGAAGGTGCTGGCCACTTTCGAAACCTCGAGATTCGAAAAAATGACTTTGTTAAGCATCCTGGTCAGCGCCGTGGTCGGTCTGGGCGTCACCTTGCTGGCGATTCCCTTCATCGTCCGCGTGCTGGCCAAGGGAGCGCGCTTCCAGCGCGCCACCGAGTTTCATCACCGGGACGGTCAGCCGGTCCCGCGCCTCGGCGGGCTGGCGCTGGCGCTGGCTTTTGTTGCCATCCAGTTTGGCGTGGGGACGCAGGCGTTTGCGCCGGGCGAGAGCCGCCACGACCGCTGGGTGATCCTGGCCAGTTCGCTGGCGATGTTCGCGCTGGGTTTTTGGGACGATCTCAAGCCGCTTGGCGCGAAGCGAAAACTCCTCGGCCAGATTTTGATCGCCGGCAGCGTCTGCGGGCTGGGCATCGGCATCGACAACTTCAAAATCCCGTTCACCGACCACATCATTCCGCTGCACGGCTGGGGCGTTTTATTCACGCTGGCCTGGCTGGTGGGCATCACCAACTTGATCAACCTGGTGGATGGCGTGGACGGACTTGCCGGGGGCATCAGCCTGATGCTGATGGGGCTGCTGGCCTACCAGTGCCACACGCCGATGCTGCAATTGCAGGCGGCGGGCATGGCGGGTGCGTTGATTGGTTTCCTGTGGTTCAATTTCCCGCCGGCGCGGATTTATCTGGGCGACGGCGGCGCGTATTTGCTGGGGTTTCAAGTCGGGCTTTTTTCGCTCGTCAGTTCCCAGAAGGGCACCATCGTGGCAGCGCTGGCCGCGCCGATGTTTGTGCTGGGCCTGCCGATTGTGGACGTGGCGCTGGCCATCCTGCGCCGTGGGCTGCGCGGGCTGCCGGTGTTTCGACCCGACCGCCGGCATCTGCATCATCACCTGCTGAACATGGGCCTGTCGCGGCGGCAGGTGGTGCTCTCCATTTACGGCGTCACGCTGGTGTTTCTGGTGATGGGGTTCGTGGCGATCTGGTCGCAAGGCCGCCTGATTCCGGTGCTGCTGGGCGCGCTGGCGCTGATCCTGTTGTTGTTTGCCGGCAAACTCCGGTTCAGCCGCGAATGGTTTGCCGTTGGCCGGATCGTGGGCAACTCGATTTCCATGCGGCATGACGTTCAGTATGGTTTGTGCCTCACCCGCTGGCTGGCGCTGGAAGGCCAGCGTTGCGCGTCCCTGGAAGGACTGTGGCCGGACCTCGTGTTCGTGGCTCAACATCTGGGTTTTTCCGGGATGAAACTCACTTTGGCCGATGGCGCGCGCGCCTGGGAATTGCAGGAGTCCGCCGGCCGTCCGGCGCATTATTTACGGCAGGAGATCCACGGTGGCGCATTTGGCGTGCTGGAGCTTCACGCCCTTGCAGCGGCGGAACTGGAGCCGACGCCGGCCGACGCCGGAAGGTTCGCCCCGCGCCTGGCCGATGAAAAGCTGTTCAACCTCATGGGCGAACTGCTGGCCGAGGGCTGGAGCAACGCCGCCAAGGGCTGGGTCCACAACGACCGGATGCCGCTGAAATTTTCCACCCTCGCGCCGGAATCACACCGCAAGTTCACACCGCAAATTCTCCCGCCACCCGCTGCGGATGTCGGCAAACAGTCCTCGCGCCACTGACCAGAGCGGTTTGCGGTCGTCAGCGTTTTCGCCTTTTCGCGAAGCCGAAATGATACCCGCCATGCACGCGGGCGCCGGTGACGCGGCGGTCAAAACCGCGCGCCGCGCCGGGTTTCTCCTCCTCGAACAAAGCGGTGTAGCGGTACTCAAAATTTTCCAGCTTCACCCGCGGAATTTTCTGGTTGATGAACCGCTCGATGGCGGCGACATGCTGGGTGTCCTCTGCGATCATCAACGTAAAGGCATCGCCCTTCGCCTCGGCGCGGCCGGTGCGGCCGATGCGGTGGATGTAATCCTCCGGATGCTGCGGCACGTCGTAGTTGATGACGTGGCTCACGTCCGCAATGTCCAGCCCGCGCGCCGCGATGTCCGTGGCGACCAGCACCTCGAAGCGGCCGTCGCGAAAGCCCTGCAACGCCTGCTCGCGTTCTCGCTGCGTGCGGTTCGAGTGCAGCACGGCCACGGCGTGGTTGTTGCGCTTGAGCAGGCCGGCGGCGCGGTCGGCGCCGTGTTTGGTCCGGCAGAAAACAATCACCGACTCGTAATGCACATGTTCGAGCAGCGCCAGCAGCAAATCGGTTTTCTGCGAGTCGGACACGGGATAAATGACGTGCTTGACCGTCTCGGCCGGGGTGCGCCGGGCGCCAATTTCAATCGTCTCCGGATTGTGCATCGCCCATTTGATGAGCGTTTCGATCTGCGGCGGGATGGTGGCGGAAAACAGCAGCGTCTGCCGCGCGCGCGGACACTTCTCCAAGATGCGCCGCACGTCCGGCAGAAAACCCATGTCGAGCATCCGGTCGGCCTCGTCGAGCACGAGGTGCTGGACGTGGTTGAGATGGCAATTGCCCTGTTCGATGTGATCGAGCAGCCGGCCCGGCGTGGCGACGATCACATCAATGCCCAGTTTAAGCGCGTCATTCTGCTTGCCGTAACCGACTCCGCCGAAAAACACCGCCACGCTCAAATCGGTGAACCGCGCGAAATCTCGCACCGCCGTCTCCACCTGCGCGGCCAGTTCGCGCGTCGGCTCCAGGATGAGCACGCGCGTCCGCGGATCGTGGTGGTCGAGCTTCGAGAGGATGGGCAGCGCGAACGCGGCGGTCTTGCCGGTGCCGGTTTGCGCGCTGCCGATGACGTCCCGGCCGGCGAGGATCAGCGGGATGGCGCGCAATTGAATCGGCGTGGGTTCGGTGTAGCCCATGGCGCGGACCCCTTCCAGCATGGGGGCCGACAAACCAAATTTCGTGAATGCCATGAAGGGATTGTGCGCCAGCGGCTGGGAAATGTCATGCGGGAAGTTGCGCGCGGCCCGGCGGCGGGCGCGCCTCTGTTCAGCGGTGCCCGGCTCAGATTTTATGATTCACCATCTGCCAGACGATCTGGCCGCCATGGATCACGGCGACCACCAGCAGGCACACGCCGGAGAAATGCTCCATCCGCAGCAGGGCTTTCTCGCTGATCCGGCCGAGTTTGCGCGAGGAGCGGAAGCTCAAAACGTAGAACCAAAGGCTCGTGCCCAGCGCCACGCCGGCCAGGCATGCGGACTTGCCCGGCCAGTTGGCGGAGACCCAGCCGCGCGAAATAAAATTGGCCGCCAGGATGATCCAGAACAGCAGCACGCCCGGATTGGCCAGCGTGCGGACGAATCCAGTCATAAATGCCGAATGGGGATGCAATTTTCCCTCCAGACGCTCCTCGAATTTGTCTGCCGCGGCACCGAGATGCGTCGGCGCGCTCACGGTTTTGGCCAGGAGAAATTTGAAGCCGAGGAACAGCATGAAAACGAAGCTGAACAATTCCATCGCTGCTTTCACCACGCGGTTGTCGAAAAAAGATGCGAAGCCGGTGAACGCCACAGCGCAATAAATCACCTCCATCGCCGACGCCCCGAACCCGATCAGCATCGCCCAGACGAAACCGCGCCGCGCACCCTCGTTCATGATGGTGAGGTTGACCGGCCCGACCGGAATCGAAAGCAGAAGTCCGCTCAAGAAGCCCGTCAGGCCCGCCACAAAAATGGGTGAAAGCCCCTCCATGCGCCGCCACGCTAGTGCGCCGATCCCGGTTCGTCGCTGTCCTCTTCCTCGATTTCATGCCGCATCTGGCGGGAGATGCGCGGGCGGACGAAGCCGTACACCAGGTAAAGCGTGAAGAAGGCCGGCAGGACGTAATAAAGAATCGTCCGCCACCACACGACGATCAAGCCCAGGAACATGGCCGCGAGAATCGCCTTGGTGAAAGTGCTGCTGGACCGCAGGCCGAGCGATTTGAAGGTCGGATATTTCACGGTGCTCACCATCATCGCGGAGAGGAAAACCAGCACGACCGGTAGCATGTACTTCAGCCGGCCGAGAGTGCGTTCGTTTTCGTCCAGTTTCATGAGCAACAACGTCAGCGACGCGACCAGTCCGGCCGCAGACGGGATCGGAAAGCCCAAGAATTCCTTGCCGCCGCCGCTGCCTGCCATCGAGGCCAGACAGTTGAACCGGGCGAGCCGAAACGCGCCGCACAGCAGATAAATGGACGCGATGAACCAGCCCAACTCCGGATGGTCAAACGGCGGGCCAGTGAAAACGTCCCGCAACACGATGCGCTGGACTAGAAAAGCCGGGGCCACGCCGAAGGAAACCAGGTCCGCCAGCGAATCGAATTCGCGCCCAAACGGACTTTCGATGCCGCCCATGCGTGCGACCCGGCCATCAAACAAATCAAAAATGCAGGCCAGCAGGATGAAGCCCAACGCGAGTTTGATCTGGCTAAAATCACCGGAGGCGATGTCCGCCTCGACGATTTTGGTCAGCGCGACAAAACCGCAAAACAAATTGCCCGCCGTGAGCAGGTTCGGCAGGAAATAGATTTTCAGCCGGCCATTGCCGGCGTCGTCGGCTTGCGGCGGGGAAAGCGGTTCGGCCATGACGCGATCCTTATTCGAAGACTGCGAGCACCGTTTCGCCGCCGACCACACGGTCGCCGAGCTTGATTTTGATGGTCGCGTCGCGCGGCAGGTACACGTCGGCGCGCGAGCCGAACTGGATGAGGCTGATGCGGTCGCCTCGCGTGATTTCGTCCCCCGTGTCCACCCACGGCACGATCCGGCGCGCGATCAGGCCGGCGATGAGCCGCAGGCCGATCTTCACACCGCGCGGGTCGCTCGCCTCGATGCCGATGAGCACATTCTCGTTGTGAACGGCCGAGTCCGCCGCCATCGCGTTGAGGAACTGGCCCTCGGTGTATTTGAAAAACGCCACCTTGCCGCTGACCGGCGCATTTTGGACGTGAACATCCACCACCGACAAAAAAATGGAAATGCGCTGGCACTCGCCGCCCATGAATTTTGGCTCCGTGGTTGTGCCAATGGCGTCCACCTTGCCGTGTGCCGGCGAGAGGACGAGGTTGGCGCCGGCGGGCACGCGCGGGTTTGGGTCGCGGAAAAAATAAAGGGTGAAGATCGCAAATAGGATCCAGCCGACCAGGAGAAACCCCCAAACCGCAACAATGGCCGTGGTGATCATCCAGCCCAGCAGTGCCGCTGCCAGGAGTACAGCCAAAGCGACCAGCGTGATCAAAATCATCTTGAACGCCGCGCGCCGCGCTTTTCCGGAATTTATCATGGGCGCAGGTTAAGGCCAAAAAATCCGGCTTCAAAGTCCAAAGTTGGCCCGCCCGGTGTCACGCCGGCTGGTCCAATGCCGCGATGGCGTGCTGCAGGTGGCGCTTGATTTCCTCCTGCCGCTCGGGCGCAACGATTTTCTCTTCGTTAGCGTCATGGAGGTAAAAGGCGTCGATGGCTGCGCCCTTCTCGGTGCAGATTTTGGCTGCGGAGATGTTGAGATCCAGCTCGGTGAGCGCCTGTGAAATGGCGTGGAGGAGGCCGACGCGGTCTTCGGTTTCGATCTCCACCAGGGTGCGCGTTTCGGAGGCCTCGTTGTCGAATTGAATTTGTGTGGGGATCTGCTCGCCGGTGTAGCCCTGGTAGGGCGGCCGCCTGAGGTTGTGCCGGGCGATGAGCGCCGGAAAATCCACCTCGCCGCCGGTGAGGACTTTGTTGAGCACCTTTTCAAACTCCTCGCGCTGCTCGCGTTCGGCCAGGCCGCCCGTGCGGGCGTCGGTCGCAAAAAAGGTGTCCAGGGCGATGCCGTCGGCGCGCGAGAAAACCTGGGCGGTGAGGATGTTCAAGCCGGCGGCGCTGAAGGAGCCGGCGATTTTGCTGAACAAGCCCGGTCGGTCCCAGGTACAGATTTTTACCGCGTTGCAGCCACGGTCCGGATCGTTGCGCCAGGCCACCACCGGGGTGAGCGGATTACCTCCGTCGTCGGCGTCCTGTTTGAGAAAACGGTGGGCGAGCAGGAGGTCACCGAGCATTTCTTCAGCGGAATGAATTTGGAAATAGCGGGGCGGCAGGGAGGCGAAATGCGCTTCGAGTTCGTCCGGCGGCAACTGGCCGTTTGCGAGGCGGCGGGCTTCCTCCAGCAGGAGTTCGCGCTGGCGTTCCTCGCTGCGGACGAATTCACTCGCGGCGGTCAGCAGCGGCAACGTTTTGCGGTGCAGCGACCACAGCAGCGTGTCTTTGAAACTGTTCCAGAGCTTGTCGCTGGTGGCCTGCGCGTCGGCGAAGGTCAGCAGGGTAAGCAGCGCCAGCGCCTCGGGATTCTGCACCGCGCGGGCAAAGCTTCGGATTACCCGCGAGTCGTCCAAATCGCGCCGCTGGGAGAGGATGGCCATCAGCAGGTGGTGCTCAATCACGACGCACAAGGTGTGGGCGGCGGCGCCGTCGAGCTGGAGGCGTTTGGCCACGCGCAACGCCATCCGGGCGCTGAGTTCAGCGTGATGGCCGTGGCCGCGCGGCTTGCCCACGTCGTGCAGGAGCAGTGCGAGATAGAGCAGGTAGGGCCGCTCCAGGTTTTGAAGCAGCGACGCGTAGGCGGCGTGCGGGGCCCCCTTGGCTTCCCAGATGCGGTCCAATTGCTCCAGACATACCAGCGTGTGTTCGTCGGCGGTGTACTGGTGATAGAACTCGTGTTGGACCAGGCAGGTTAATTTGCCGAATTCCGGCAGGTATTTGCCCAGCAGGCCGACCTCGTGCATGGCGCGCAAAATCGGCGCGACATTGCCGCGGTGGTTGAGAATGGCAAGAAAAGTTTCGCGGACGTGCGCGTCGTTTAAAAAGTCGCGGTCCACCAGCGCCAGTTGGTTGCGGATCATCTGCGCGAGGTCGGGATGGAGGCGCAACCCGCGCTGCTGGGCGTGGAGAAACACCCGCATGAGCCGGCGCGGTTGGGCGTGGAAGACGCGCGGGGCCGCCGCGTGAATCTCCGCGCCAACGAATTTGAAGCCGTCCACCGGCTCCGGCGCGGGCGGCGGGCGGCGGTGGGGCAGGAGTTTCTTGAGCGCCTGCAGGCGGGGCGGCGGCGGCGCCAGTGCCATGCGCTGCTCCAGCGTGCGGGTGATGAGATAGATGTTGCGAAAGTGGCGATAAACCTCGCCCATGAACTGCTCGATCCGCTTGCTGGGTGAACGTTCCGTGTAACCTAGGTTGTGCGCGATGGCCGGCTGCAGATTCTTGCCCAGCACGTCGGTGGCACGGTTGGTGTGGTAATGCATGTCCGTCCGCACGCGCAGCAGAAAATCGTATGCCTCTTCCAGCTCCTGGCGTTCCTGGGCGCTGACAAACTCGCGCTCCTGCAAATCCGCCAGCGACCGGGTGCGGTACTTGAAGAAAGTCATCCAGAGGAGATTTTGAAAGTCGCGCAGCCCGCCACAGCCGCTTTTGAGATTGGGCTCCTGCATGGAGGCGGAGTTGCCGAATTTGGCGCGGCGCGTGGCCTGGTCCTCCAGCCGCATCCCGATGTATTCGGCTTCGTGCCCTTCGACGCACTTGGTGATGATCGTGCGCTGAAATTTCCGGTACAAAACGTCGTCGCCGGTCACCCGCCGCGATTCGATCAGCGACGTTTTGGTCTGCATGTCGCTGTTGGCCACGTCCACGCAGTCCTCAATGCTGCGTACCGTGGGGCCGACCTTCAGGCCCAGATCCCAGAGCGGATAGAGAATTCCATCCAGCAGCCGCGCCAGATAGGGCAGCGGTTTGCCGCTTTTCGAGACCTGGCCGCTGTGCAGCAGCATGAAGTCAATGTCGCTGTGCGGATTCAATTCCGCGCGGCCGTAGCCACCGGTGGCCACCAGCGTGAGGGGCGGGAATTCCTTTTGCGCGAGGTCCGACAAGCTGGCTTTGGCGGAGTCCCAGAAATGCCGCAGCACCAGGTCCAGGATCGCGGCGCGCGCCAGGCAGATTTCGCGGCCCCCGGCGCCGGCGCGATGCAGGAGCTTCAGCCGGTGCGTTTCCACCTTCAGAAAATCCTTGTACCGCTCCAGTTCCTGGGCCGGCAGCCGCCCCGGCGGCAACGCCAACCGCTTCGCCGCGCTGGCTTCGATCTTGTTTAGCAATTCCTGCATCTCCGCACAGGCTACGAATTAACGAGGGGAAATGAAAAATGAAAAACCAGCGGGCGCCCCGCGCGGTCTTTTCTGTGGTGACGGACGAAACCTTGTCGCGCCGCCGGGGTTTGTTACATTGCCGCCGTTGCCAGGTTCAACACCGATGCCCGCACCGTCCGATCCCGATGCCGCCCTGATGCTTCGCGTCAAGCAGGGCGACACGGTTGCATTTGCCGAACTGGTGGAAAAATACAAGCAGCCCGTGCTCAACCTGGTTGTCCGCACACTGCGCGATGCCAGTGAGGCTGAGGATCTCGCCCAAACCGTGTTCCTCCAAGTTTACAAATCTGCGGCCCGCTACCAAAGCACGGCCAAATTCACCACCTGGCTCTTCACCATCGCGCGCAATTTGTGCCTGAACGAAATTCGCCGCCGTTCGCGCCATCCCGCCGAATCCCTCGACGTACCTCATCCGGAACACGACGACCAGCCATTGCGGCAGTTCGAAGACACCAAGAATGCCTCACCGCCGGACAAACTGTTGCAGCGCGAACTCGAAGCCAAAATCGAGCAGGCGCTCGGCGAATTGCCCGAAAACCAACGAACCGCCATCCTGCTCTGCCGCCAGGACGAACTGAGCTACGAGGAAATCGCCGAAGTGCTCGGCTGCTCGCTTTCCGCCACCAAATCACTGATCCATCGCGGTCGCGAAACGCTCAAGCAAAAACTAAAACCCTACCTGCAAAGCGGCGTCTGGCTGGATTCCCCGTGAACGCAACTTTTTTCCCACCCCGGTTTTGAATTAACAGGACACCATGAACGACCCGTCCAACAAATTGCGCGAAACCAACTGGCGACGCCCGCTGACTCCGGCGGAAGCGGCGGAATTGCGCGCCTGGCTCGCGGCACACCCGGAAGCGCGGGCTGACTGGGAAGCGGAAGCGCGCCTGAACACTGCGCTGGGCCGGCTGCCGGACGCGCCGGTGCCCTCGAATTTCACCGCGCTTGTCCTGACGGCGGTCGAACGCGATGCCGCCGTTGCTGCCCCGAGGCGCGGCCCGCGATGGCAAATCTGGTTGTGGAGTTCCTGGGTGCCGCGGGCGGCCTTCGCGGCGCTGGTGCTGGGCGCGGGCGGGTTCGCTTACCGGCACAACCTGACCGTGCGGCGGTTGAACCTCGCGCGCAGCGTGGCGGCGGTCTCCCAGGTGGCGTCGCTGCCGAATCCAGCCATTTTACAGGACTTCGATGCGATTCAACAGATGAACGCGTCGCCGGCGGCCGACACGGAATTGCTGGCGCTGCTGCAATGAACCGGTTCGCGCTCAAATTTTTTTGGCTGGCGTCCGCTGTGGTTTTTGGGGTTGCCACGGGGACGCTGGCCGAAACTCCCTCCGCGCTTCCCCCTCCGCGCCGCACCGCCGCGGCCACCAATTCCGTGCCGCTCCCGCCCTTGCCGGTGATGCACTCGCCGGTGGATTTTTTCCGCGAACTCCTGGCCATGACACCCGCCGAGCGCCATCAGGCGCTGACCAACCGGTCGCCCGAACTGCGCGCGCGCCTGTTGTCCAAACTGCGCGAATACGAAACGCTCAAACCGGATGAGCGCGAGGTGCGCCTGCGCGCCACCGAGCTGCGCTGGTATTTGGTGCCGCTGATGTCCGAACCGGCCACCAACCGCGCCGTCCGCCTGGCGTTGCTGCCGGCGGAGTTGCGCCCGCTCATCGAGGAGCGCCTCCAACGGTGGGATTTGCTGCCTGTGCCGCTGCAGCAGGAACTGTTGAACAACGAAATGACCGCGCGTTATTTCGGCCAGCTCACCGCCGCCAGCAAAGCGGAGAAACAGAAAATTCTCGGCCAGCTCTCGCCCGACCGCCGCGCCAAACTCGAGGCCGGCATTGACCGCTGGCGCGGATTGAACGAAACGCAGCGCGACCAGACGCTCGCCGGCTTCAACGCCTTTTTTGAGCTGACGCCGAAAGAAAAAACGAAGGCCTTGAACACGCTGTCCGAGGCCGAACGACAACAGATGGAGAAGACCCTGCAGGCGTACGCCGCGCTGACGCCGGCGCAGCGGTCACAATGCCTGCGTTCCTTTGAGAAATTCGCCAGCCTGAGCCTGCCCGAACGTCAGATGTTTTTGAAAAGCGCGGAACGGTGGCAGTTGATGCCGCCCGCCGAGCGGCAGGCCTGGCGCGATCTGGTTCGCGTGGTGCCGTTGCAACCGCCGTTGCCGCCGTTGCCAGGCCCAAACCGGCTGCCGCCGTTGCCGCCGCCGCTCGCGCCGCGCCACGCTCCGGCCGTGGCCACGAACCAGAATTAGCCGGCGCATAAAGCGACTGGCGGCGGGCTTCACCGCTCCGTGCGGCCGGTCGCCTCGGAGATTCTCCGGCGAAATTCCGCCTCGGCAAGTTCGCGCGGCTGGGCGCGGCAGATTTTTCCGAAGCCGGGGAAATTCCACAGATTCGGAAAATCGCGGCACTGCTGCGGTTTCACCGGCTGCACTGCGCAGGCGTCGCCGTCGAGAAAAATGCAGCCCCCGTCGGGTGTTTCCTGCAACGCGAGACCCTGGCGGTCCGGCCGCAACCGCGTGAAGCGCTGGATGAATTCGTGCTCGCTCAGATTTTTGTGCCCGGCGAGGCGGGAGATTTCCGCTTCGGTCAGCCGCACCTGGCCCGGCCAGCGGCAGCAGGCGGTGCAGCGTTGGCACTCGTAAAAAATCGGCACGGCACAAAATAACCGCCCCGGCGCGAAAGGTGAAACGATTTTCGGATTGAACAATGCCGTCGAAAGCGGTGTCATTTCCGCGTGTTGAATTTCAATCCCGCAAGCCGCGCGCCTGCCGCCAATGTTTAACCCGCTTTCAGCCGGCAACGGCGCCTGGAGGCGGTCGCGCAGCGGTTTCGCCCTGTTCTTCCTGCTGTCGCTGCTCGCGGCGTGCTCCGTGCTCCGGCTCGTGTTGTTTTTAAAACTCGGCTTGTCTGCCGGGGATCCCTCCGCAGCCGTGGCGAAGGCGGTATTCCTCGGTTTGCACCAGGATTTTTTTGTCGCGCTGGCCACGACATTGCCGCTGCTGTTCTGGCTCTGGATCATTTCCAATCGCGCCTTCGGCCGGCCGTGGCACCGAATACTTTTCACCGGCGGCTTGTTCATTTTCTGGAGCGTGCAGATTTTCCTGTTCTTTACGGAGTATTTTTTCTTCGATGAATTCAAGTCGCGCTTCAACACCGTGGCGGTGGATTACCTGCTGTATCCGAGCGAAGTCTTCGGCAACATCCGCGATTCCTATCCGCTCAAGACCATCACCGCAATTTGCCTCTTCCTCAGCCTGGCGTGGTGCCTCGCCACGTTCCGCGCCTTCCGGCAGATGTGGTTTCAACCAGCGCCGGCGCGGTCGCGATTTGTCACTTTTCTCAGCGCGATTTTCCTGGGCGCGATCTGGAGTCGCACGATCTCGCTTGAAGGCACGCACTTCAGCGCAGACCGCACACTGAACGAAATTGCCAACAACGGCTCGATTTCCTTTGTTGGCGCGGCCTGGACGCACAATCTGGATTACGCTGCGTATTACCGGACGATTCCCCGCGAGGAGGCGTTTGCCCGCACCCGGAAAATGCTGACTTCCCCGAATGCTGAATTTAGCGGCGACCCGTTCAGCATCCGCCGGAAAGTTTCCGGCGATGCGACCCGGCCCAAATGGAACGTCGTTTTGTTTCTGGAAGAAAGCCTCGGCTCGGAATTCTGGGGCAGCCTTGGCCGCAAAGGCGAAACCTGCACGCCGGAAATGGACCGGCTTGCGACCGGCGAGGGGTTTTTTTTCACCAACATGTACGCCTGCGGCAACCGCACCGTGCGCGGATTTGAAGGCGTGCTTTCCTCGTTTCCGCCGCTCCCCGGCGATTCGATCGTCAAGCGCGACCGCTCGGAAAACGTGGAGTCCATCGCCCGCGTGCTCAAACGCGACGGCTACGATACGGTGTTTTTTTATGGCGGCCGCGGGCTGTTCGACGGCATGCGATCCTACGCCGTGCACAACGGCTGGGACCGGTTCGTCGAGCAGAAGGGTTTTCCGCATCCAACTTTCACGACGATCTGGGGCGTGTGCGACGAGGACATCTACAACCGCGCGCTGGAGGAATTCCGCGCGCTGAACGCCACCGGCAAACCGTTTCTTGGCACGATCCTTTCCGTTTCGAATCATAAACCCTACACCTACCCGCGCGGGCGAATTCCCGAGGATCCGGACAAACCCAGCCGCACGCGCGAAAAAGTCGTCAAGTATTCCGACTGGTGCCTCGGACAGTTTTTTGAAAAGGCGAAGAAAGAGGCGTTTTGGACAAACACGATTTTCGTCGTCGTGGCGGATCACGGCGCGCGAGTTTATGGCAGCCAGGCGATTCCGATTTTTTCGTACGAAATTCCCTGCGTGATTCTCGGACCGGTGGCGGTGAAGGAACCCCAGCGCATCGGTACTCTCGCCAATTCGCTCGACGTGTCGCCAATGATTCTTGGACTGCTCGGCCGGCCGTACGAAACCATTTTTTTTGGCCGCGACGTGCTGAACGATCCGCCGGCCGGCGCGCACGCGCTGCTCAATCACAACCGCGACATCGGATTGTTCGCGCATGACCGGATGGTAGTGCTCGGCATGCAGAAGAAGGCGGAATTTTATGAGGGTGATCCCAAAATCGCGGAAATCAAACCCGTCACCAAACCGTCGCCGGAATTGTTGGAACTGGAAAAGGACGCGACCGCGATCTACCAGGTTGCCGACGAACTTTACATGAACCGGCGCTATCGAATTGATGAAACGCCGGGCGCGGCGATGTCGAGCAAAACGAATTCGCCCTGATTTCTCCGCGTCATTCCAACTTTTGGCCGACCGGCAGCGGATGGCCCGCCAGGAATTCCGCCGCGCCCAGCCGCCGGCCGCCTTCCCGCTGCAAACTCAAAATCTGCAACGCGCCCGCGCCGCAACCGACCACGATGCCGCTTTTGTCTACGCGTAAAACTTCGCCGTGAGGGCCGGATGGTTCCCACAAATCCGCGTCCCAGATTTTCAGCAGCGCCGGCGGCGGGCCCGGCAGATGCGTGAACGCGCCGGGCCACGGGGTCAGCGCGCGGAGTTGATTGCGGATGGCCCGCGCCGGCTGCCGCCAGTCAATTTGCCCGTCCGACTTTTTGATTTTGGGGGCGTAGCTGACGCCTTCGGCCGGCTGTGGTCGCGGCAGGATTTTTCCCGCCGCGTAATCGGGGATGGTGCTTACCAGCAACTCCGCGCCGAGCTGCGCGAGTCGGTCGTGCAGCGTTTGCGCATTGTCGGCGTCGTGAATCGGTGTTTTTGTCTGCGTCAGCATCGCGCCGGTGTCCAGGCCGGCGTCCATCCGCATGATGGTGACGCCGGTTTCGGTTTCGCCGTCCCAGATGGCCCGCTGGATCGGCGCGGCACCGCGATATTTGGGCAGCAGTGAAGTGTGGACATTGAGGCAGCCCAGGCGCGGCAAATCCAGAATGCCTTGCGGTAAAATTTGTCCGTAGGCGGCCACGGCAATCAAATCCGGCTGAAACGCGCGCAGTTCGGCGAGGAACTTCTCGTCGCGGGCGCGTTCCGGTTGCAGGACCGGGAGGGCTTCGCGCAGGGCGATTTCCTTGACGGGCGAAGGCTGCAACTTGAGGCCGCGGCCTTTGGGCTGGTCCTGCTGGGTGACGACGGCGACGACTTTCAACTCCGGCGCACGGAGCAGCATCTGGAGGCTGGTGCCCGCCAGTTCCGGCGTGCCCATGAAGATGAGGCGTAGTTGCATTTTGAAAAAATGCGGCCAGGGTGGGGTTCGTGAGGCACGAAACGCAAAACGTTAAAGCGTGATCACGTTTCTGTTTCTCGATCAAACCTTCACGGTATGCTGCAGAATGTCCGACAACACCTTGACCGGGGGCTGGTCGGCGTCAATCTGATGCACGAGATCTTTCCCGTAGAAACTCAGCAGCGGCTTGGTTTCCGCGTCGTAGGTTTTGAGCCGCTGCTTGATCACGTCCAGGTTGGCGTCGTCGAGCCGGTTCTCCTTCAGCGCGCGGCGCTGCAAGCGTGCAACCAGGTTGTCAAAATTATTGCAGCGCAGATAAAAAATCCCCACGACCTCAAGCGTGTCCTTGAGCATTTCGGCCTGGTTCACGTTGCGCGGGATGCCGTCCAGGACCAGCGTGTCCTGCTCCGGATGGAAGCGGCCGTTGCGCGTGCTGTTTTCGATGAATTCGTCCCAAAGCCGGATGGTCGGCTCGTCGGGCACGAGTTCGCCGCGGCTGGAGTATTCCACAAACGCCTTGCCGACCTCGCTTTCCATTTTCAAGTTGCGGAACACGTCGCCACAGGCGCAGTGATAAAAATTCGGAATCGTGCCGAGAATCTTGCCTTGGGTGCCCTTGCCCGCGCCCGGCGCGCCGAAGAGCAGAATCGTGCGGTATTTCATGGTGTGCGATGGCGGTTGGGCGGCGGGTTAGGCGTCCTTGTGTTTCAACTGGATTTCCTGGATTTCGGTGAACGGAATCATGACCTCCTCGCTGGCCGCGCCTTTTTGCACGTGCAAATGCAGTTCATTGGAGGAAATCCGCGTGATGCGCTGGCCCACATGCTGGCCGCGCGCGGATTTGATGAAGAGCACCAGATCCTTGTCGGTGTCGCGCCGGACCAGGCCGAAAAAGCCGGAGAATTTGGTTTCAAAAAACCGGCGGTTGAAGGTGAACGCGCCGCGCTGAAACACCTGCGTTTGCGGCACGCCGGCGGCGGCACCGGAGGGCGCGTCTGCGAGCCGGAGTCCGCCGTGCGCCGGCTCTTCGGCCGTCGCCGGCTCAGTTGCGGCTGGCTGGCCCGGCACCGCGAAGGTGGGCGTGGGCGCCGCCGCTTCCGCTTCGGCCGCCGCGGCTTCTTCCGCGGTGAATTCCAGCCGCGTGGGCATCGAAAGAAAAATGATCGGTCCCACGAACGGCGCCACCGCCGCCACCCCGCAGACCAGCGCGGGCGGGCGGGCGCGGAAAATCGAAATCTCGTAAGCCGCAAACAGGTTTGCTGCGTAAATCAGCAGCAGCACCGTCACGCCCAGGCCCGACGCCGTCAGCGCGCCGAACAGCGACCGCGCCGCCGGCCGTTCCAGGCGCGGGACGGGTTTGATCTCGACCTCGGTTTTCTTGGGTTTTTCCACCGGTGTCGCTTCGATGAACGGCGCGACCGTCGCGGCAATCTTCGGATTCTGTGCGAGTTTCTTGAGATCGTCCTGGGAAAATTTCGTCCATGGCACGCGGTCGGAATACTTGTCATCCGGCTGACGGAGAATCAGGCCGCTCTCGTTGAATGAAATGACGTCGCCCGTCACCGCCGAGCCGTCCGTCAATTGGAAGGTTTCCGCCCGACCGATGCCGGCCAGCAGAACGCAGAGCCAGAACGCCACGCAGATAAGTTGGAACTTTCGCACGATGCCAATTCCTTAACAGACGCGGCGCGGCAAAGGAAGCAAATTTCCGCGCCGGTGGTGGCGGGTCTCCAGCCGGGTGTGGAGCCGGCGTGCTATTCCATTCGAGCGAAGCTCCCCGCAGTTGAAATCAGCTTCGGGTTCCAATTGCCACCGCCAAATCCTCGATCACCCAGTTTGTTTTTTCGAGCGCGAGCCGGTCCGCCGCCGCGCCGTGCGCCCAGACGGCAAAGCGCGTCACAGCGAGCGCGTCGGCTTGCAGCGCCGGCTGGGCCAGCAGTCCCGCCAGAAAGCCCGCCAGCACGTCGCCCGCACCGCCCTGCGCGAGACGCGGATTGCCCGATGAGTTGACGAAAATTTCACCTCCGCTCCGGCCGATCAAAGTCTGGTATCCCTTCAACACCACCAGGCAGCCGCCAAATTTTTTGGACAGCTCATGGAGGGCGCACGGACGATCCGCTTGGATTTGCGCAGTGGTGAAGCCCAGCAGCCGCGCCGCTTCGCCCGGATGCGGCGTGATCACGCGAATCGCGTTTGGCGGTGGCGCGTCCGGCGTCAGCCAGTCCAGCGCGCTGGCATCTACGACTACCGGTGCGGGCGAGTTTTGCCAGAGTTGACGCGCGAGATTTTTTGTCTCGTCGGAAATTTCCGGCGCGGCCAGACCAGGACCGATCAGCACCGCGCTGAATTCTCCGGGCGGATTTTCTTTCGGCAATCCGGAGCGCACCATGACCGCCTGCAATTGTGCGGCGACCGGCAGATAAACGCTTGGATCGGTGAACAGCGTCACCAGGCCCGGCTGCGCCCGTTGCGCGCCGCGCGCCGCCAGCACCGCCGCGCCGTGGAAACCGGCGCTGCCGGCGACAATCGCCAGATGCCCGAACGTGCCCTTATGACTGGCCGCCGGCCGCGCCGGAGGAAAGTCCGCGAAATCCTCCGGCAACGTCCATTTCAACTCGCCGGTGTGCGGACAGGGCACCAGGCCGACTTCGCTGGTGACTTCCAGCCGCCCGACGAACGGCCACGCCCCCGGCCGCAGCAGACCGGTTTTCGGTGCGCCCACGGTGAGTGTGGCCGCGGCGACGATGGCCGCGCCGAGCGGTTCGCCGGTGTCTGCGTTCAGGCCGGACGGCACGTCCACCGCGAGCACCGGCCGCCGCGCCGCGTTGATGCGCTCGATGAATTGGATCCACGCCGCGTCGAGCGGGCGGTTGAGGCCGATGCCGAACAGACCGTCAATCACCAGCGCGGGCCGCAGCGCGAGCAGCGTTTCCAGCTCGGCGAAATCGCGTGCGGGATCAGTGACGTCGAGCGTGTCCACGCGCCGCTCGTCGAAAAGTTCCAGCGTGGCGCGGGCGTCGGCGCCGTTGTTGCCGCGGCCGGAGAGGACGAGGATGAAATCACCGGGGCGGGTGAGCCGCAACGCGGTGGCCACGAGCGCCTTGCCGACGCGCCGGATCACGTCCGCCTCGGCATGGCCCGCGGCCCAGGTGGCGTTTTCCCAGGCGCGCATCTGGGCAATGCTGATGACCGGAATTGGCATGGCGGCATGCTGGCAAAGTCAGTCCGGGGACAAAAGAAGAAAGGGCAAGGCCGGCAATTGGTGTGGGCAGCGAAAAATCAGGTTTTTCTTCGAAGGGTGGAGAGGTTGCAGTCTGTCCTGATTTATAAAATGACAGCCTCAAACTGCGCAAAAACTAGATAATAGACATGCGATCAAAAACGCAACCCCCGCGAGTAGAACATTCTCCGCAACCAACTCGCGCCGATGGCTAAAAAAGTGAAGGAGTGCTATCAACAGGAACACGATGGTACAAAGCATATAGCCCAATAGTAACGGAGTCGCGGCTTCCGCCGTCGCGCCTCGAATGTGCTCTCCTGTTGTCGCTACTCTCCAAATAAAAAAGCAGACAACTGCAACAATCAAGTAGGCTTTGAAAGGAAGTAGAACCCATTCGAACCATTTACGATTTGTCGGAGAGATGTGCATGCGGCGACATGGCGTTTAACTCATATATTCAATTTCAAATTTTGCAGCCGATCCTGCTTCATGCTCAACAAGCATTCCCAACGCAGGTTTTTGTCCAGCGCAGGAGAACGGCGCGCCTTTCCAAGATTTGCTTTTGCCGGGCTCAGATTGTGCTTAGATTGTGCTTGTTCCGGCCGCGACTTTAGCCGAATCTGGGAACCCTATGAAGAAATCATTCCTGCTGGTCGTGCTCTTGGGTCTCGCGCTCGGCGCCGGATTGACCGGATGCAGCCAATCCGATTCAACTCCGACTCCACCCGCCGCTCCGAGCGCACCGTCCACGAACGCTCCGGCGCATCCGTAAGACCGGTTGTCGCGCGAAGCTCAAACACGCCGGGCCAAACAGGCCCGGCTTTTTCTTTGGATGGACGCGGTCGGACTTGGAATTTGGAAAACCGGCGCTAAACTCTCCGCATGAAAATCTGCTTCGTTTTTTTGGCGCTCGCCGGATTGTTGGCCGCCGGCTGCGGGAATGGCCCCGGCGATTCCACCTCCGTCACCAACGCGCCCGCCGCCAGCACGCCCGCCACTGCGGCGGGGGATTATGCCGGCGCGATGGCGCGCTCGCAGCAGCTCGCGGTCAAAACGATTGACACCGCCGCCTTCAATTCGGCGATTCAATTGTTCCAGGTGGACAAGGGGCGCCTGCCCAAGGATCTGAATGAACTGGTCCAGGAAAAGTTTCTGCCGAAAATCCCGGCCACGCCGCCGGGCACCCCGCTCGATTACGACGCCGCGACGGGCCGCGTCCGGGTGGTGAATCAATAAGCTACGGTTCTGAAAATCGTGTACGAAAACCGGACCAAACTGTTGCTGCCGCGGCGCGCGTTCTTGGCGCGGCTGGCGCGAAGCATCCGGCTGGGGCTGCTGTTGCTGGCCGTGGCGCTGGGGGCGGGCATGGCCGGCTACCACGTGCTGGAACACCAGTCCTGGATTGACGCTTTTGCGAACGCGGCAATGATTTTGTCGGGCATGGGCCCGCTGGCGCCGCTCCAGACCAACGCCGGGAAATTATTCGCCGGGTGTTACGCGCTGTTCAGCGGGCTGGCGTTCGTCACCGCCGTCGGCGTGATCTTTGCGCCGGTAGTCCACCGGTCCCTGCACAAATTTCATCTGGAGGCGCCGGAACGCGATCGGGCTGGACAGTAAAAAGCGAGGCCGGAGCCTCGCTTCACTGAAATCCGTTCCGCGCGGTTACTTCGCGGGCGCCGCGGCTGCCTGGCGGGTTTCCTTTTCCTTGACCAGCGTCGCGCCTTTGCCCAGGCGGTTGCGGAGGTAGGTGAGCTTGGCGCGGCGCACCGAGCCTTCGCGCTCGACTTCGATCTTGTCCACGCGCGGTGAGTGCAGCGGGAACACGCGCTCGACGCCTTCGCCGTAGCTGATGCGCCGGACGGTGAAGGTCTCGTTGAGGCCGCGGCCGCGTTTGCCGATGACCACGCCGGAGAAAATCTGGATGCGTTCCTTGTCGCCTTCCACCACCTTGGTGTGGACGCGCACGGAGTCACCGACTTCAAACTTCGCGTTGTCTTTGCGAAACTGTTCCGATTCAATTTTTTCTTGCAATGCCTGGTTCATAAATTTTTTGGTCGCGTGTCGTGAGGCGCCGGTTCTCGTCGCCCGCCACTGGTCAATCAATCAAATCCGGTCTTCGTTCTTTCGTCCGCAACTTGGCCTGTTCCGCGCGCCACCTGGCGATTTCCGCGTGGTTGCCGGAAAGCAGCACTTCCGGAACTTTCACGCCGCGAAACTCCGCCGGCCGGGTCCACTGCGGGTATTCCAGCAGGCCCGCGCTGAACGATTCTTCGGCCGAGCTGGCGTCATCGCCGAGCACGCCGGGCAGCAGCCGTGTCACCGCGTCCACCACCACCATCGCCGGCAGCGCGCCGTTGGTCAGCACGTAATCGCCGATGCTCAGCTCGTCATCGGCGAGCTGCTCGCGAACCCGCTCGTCAAACCCTTCATAATGCCCCGTGACGAGCAGCAAATCTGTTTCCTGCGCCAGTTCGCGCGCAATCGCCTGGCTGAACTGCCGGCCCGAGGGCGACATTAAAATCACCTTCGTCCCGGGCCGCGCGATGTTTTCAACCGCTTCAAAGATCGGTTCCGGCTTGAGCAGCATGCCCGGCCCGCCGCCGAACGGGCGGTCATCCACCGTCTTGTGCCGGTCGTGGGTGTAATCCCGCAACTGGTGGATGTTCAAATCCAGCAAGCCCGCGTCCCGCGCCCGCTTGATGATGCTTTCATCCAGCGGTCCGGCGAACATCGCCGGAAACAAAGTGAGCACGTCAATTTTCATTCAACGTGCTGCCGACGCGCCGTCGGCAGTAAAGTCAACTGGCTGGCCGGTCTTCAACGATTTCCACCGCACACCGCAGCCCTTTCTTGGCGCTGCCCGCCAGCAGCAGCGACCGGATCGCGTTGATCGTCATGCCCTGCCGGCCGATGATCTTGCCCACGTCCGCGGGATGCAGGCGCAACTCATAAATGGTCGTGCCTTCCCGCTCGACCGGCGTGATCGTGACGGCGTCAGGATTTTGCACCAGCCCTTTGACGAGATATTCGAGAAAGGCCTGCACGACAAAAAATTCCTAAGCTGTGGCCGCCGCCGCCTTGCCCAGGCGCTTGATGAAACTGGCGACGGTGTCGCTCGGCTGCGCACCCTTGCCGACCCAGTATTTGGCGCGGTCCAGGTTGAGGACAACGTTCTCGCCCTGTTTGAGCGGCTGGTAGGTCCCGATTTCCTCGATGAACTTGCCATCGCGCGGGCTGCGGCCATCGGCCACGACAATGCGGAACACGGGCGTGTTTTTCGCCCCGACGCGCTTCATACGAATTTTAACTGCCATAAAATAAAATTTTCAAACCCGGCATTTCGCCCCAACGAGGACGAACCGCAAGATTCCCAAAAAAGGAACGGGAACAGTAGTCATTGGGCAGCGGATTGGCAAGTCCTGTTTTTATTTTTTGGATTCACCCGGTTCCGGCCCCGGACAAACCGCGTGGCGGGCGATTCGCGGGCTTTGACATTTCCAGGATTTCTGTCTCAATGCCGGTGTGCGTATCACCAATCTGAACCCCGACACCGGCATCGGCGCCAGCGCGTGGCTGGTAGAAGTTGACGGCCACGGGCTGCTGCTCGACGCCGGAACCCACCCCAAACGCGAAGGCCGCGACAGCCTGCCGCTCTACGGTCTGGCCAAAAACAAGGAGGTGGATTCGGTGGTCATCTCGCACTGCCACCACGATCACGTCGGCTCGCTGCCGGTGGCGCTGCGGCATTTTCCCAAGGCGCACGTGCTGATGCCCGAGTTGAGCTACTTCATCGTCGAGCGCGTGCTGCACAATTCCGTCAACGTGATGACCCGCCAGCGCGAGGAACTCGGCATCCGTGAATACCCGCTCTACACGCACGACGAGGTGGACGACATCGCCCCGCTGTTCCAGGGCTTCAAATACAACCGCGAGATCGAGTGGGCCGCGTTCCACAAAACGCGCGCCGGCTTCACGTCGCCGACGCTGGAGTTTTTCGACGCCGGCCACACGCTCGGCTCCGCCGGCGTGCTGGTGCGCGGCAAGAAGGAAAACGTGTTTTACACCGGCGACGTCTGCTTCCATGACCAGACGATTTTGCGCAGCGCCCGCTTCGAGGGCGTGCGCGCCGATGTGCTGATCATGGAAACCACGCGGGGCGCCCGCGGAGTGCCGGCCGGATTTTCGCGCGAAAAGGAGATCGAGCGCCTGAGCGCGGCGCTCCAGCGCGTGCATCAGCGCAAAGGTTCGATTTTGATACCGTCCTTCGCGCTGGGGCGGACGCAGGAAATTTTGGCGTTGCTGGCGCTGCTGATGCGCGGCGGCAAATTGAAATCGCAGCCGGTTTACATCGGCGGGCTGGGCCGCGTGTTCACGGAAATTTATGACCTCGAATCGCACCGCGCCCACCGCCAGCATCCGAATTTGCAACTGCACGAGGCCTTGAACCTCATCGTGCTCGACCCGAAGAAGGCGGAGAAAATGAAGCTGACCGGCGGCCACATCTTCGTCCTAACGGCCGGCATGATGAGCGAAAAAACCGCCGCGCACGACCTCGCGCTGCGCATGATGGGCGACCCGCGGCACGCGATTTTTTTCGTCGGCTACACCGATCCGGAAACCCCCGGCGGCCGGTTGCGCGCCGCCAAGGATGGCGAAACGTTTCTCTTCAGTCCCAGCGGCGGCCAGGCCACGCGCAAGTGCGAAATCCAGGAATTCGACCTCACCGCGCACGCCAACCGCGAGGAACTGCTCGATTTCGTCGGCCGCGTCGAGCCGCGCACCGTCCTGCTGGGCCACGGCGAAGCCGAAGCCCGGCAGTGGTTCGAGGAGCAAATCCACGTCCGCCATCCCAAAATTAAGATCATTCAGCCGCAGCCCGGCAAAGCCGTGGAGACGTGATTCATTGAGTGGCGGGGGTTGGCCATCTCACGGAAAGTTGGTGCAGAAATTTCATTCCGCAATGCACAAAGGAGGTGTGGATTAAGCTGGTTTGTCGGAAGGGTTTCTGGTGGACTACGACAAACCTCAGTCGTCCGAAAGCTCAACCCCCCGGGCAACTGCGGCGCCAGTTTAATAGTAAAATATTTAGATCGCCCGAACTTTATTTTTCCGGCTGTGTTTTGCCGGAATTGTAATCTCCCAACCCCCGAACCTATCCCTAGTTATTATGACAACCAACCCCATCCGAATCCTCGGCTTTGCGCTGTTCACCGCAGCAGCGCTCGCTTATCACTTCCCCGCGCAGGCGCAGACCACCGCCACCTGGGTCGGCCCCGCCAGCGGCGGTGAATGGAACACCGGCGCCAACTGGAGCACCGGTCTTGCGCCCGGCGATACCACGACCAACGCCTTGATCGGTCCCACCACCAACGTGAATTACAATCTGCCGATGGCCGCCGTCAGTTTTGGCACGCTCGCCAACAAAGGCGTGCTGAATGTGAACACCAACGGTTTCAACAGCACGGGCATTACGATGTTGAATCCGGGCGGCACGGGCAAAATCTTCATCAATAGCGGCGGCCTGGCCAGCGTGACAGGCAATCTTGGTTTTTGCTCCAACTCGGTGGTCTCCCTGTCCGTCGGCAGTTCGCTCACCCTCAGCGGCACGCTCGTGATCGGTTCGGACCTCACTGGCGGGAATTCCGGCACCGCCACCGTGGGTGCGTTCGGCTCAATGACAAACAACGGCGGCGCGTTGACCGTGGCGGCGGTGAATTTGAATCCGCGCAACGCCAGCATTGCCACAAGTTGTCTGCTGATGATCAAGGGCGGCACGAATAACCTTGGCGCGTATTCGGCCCAACGCAGTCCAGGCGGCAACAGCGCGCCGCCCACGCTCGGCACGGATGGATTGGTGATCAGCAATGGCTTCGTGAATTCGACCAGCATTTCAGTGGGAAACAATGCGCATGGGATCATTTTTCTGGTGAATGGAACCATGACAAATTCGGGCGCCTTCACGCTCAAGAATACCACGGCCACTCGTCCGGCACGCTTCCTTCAGGTGGGCGGCTTGTTCGTCAATACCAGCACCAACCCGGTGGGCCTGTCTCCTTCGGCCGGAACTGGTGACACGGTTTATTCAATTTTGGGTGGCACAAACATCATCGGCGGCATCCAGTTCGGAAATGGTACCAACGTCGGGGTTTGTTATTTTACCAACGCGGCAAACATCTACGTGGGCAGCGCGGGCATCTCGTCAAGCGGTGCCGCCAGTGTGACGACCGCTTTGAACAGCGGTGGTTTGTTTGGCGCAAACTCAAACTGGACCGGGGCAGCGGCCATGAAGCTCACTGGCGGCACGTTCACGTTTCAGGCGGCGGATTTGATCGGCAATCCGAACAACATCAGCCTCTCCGGCGCATTGAGCGGCCCGGGCAACTTGAGCAAGACCGGCGGTGGCACGCTGCTGTTGAGCGCGGCCAATACCTATTCAGGCAACACCCTGGTCAACGGGGGCGTCCTGGCGGTTGACGTGAACGGTTCGCTCACCAGTCCGGTGATCATTGTCGGCAGCGGTTCGACCTTTGACGTTTCCGCGGTCAGCGGCGGTTTTCAGTTGAGCGGCATCCAGACGCTTTCCGGTTCGGGCGTGGTGACGGGCGCGGTGGCGGTGGCCTCGGGCGGCATCATCAATCCCGGCAGCAACGCCTTGACCGGCAACCTGAGTTTCTCGAATTCCGTCACGGAAACCGGCGGCGCCATCAACCACTTTGACCTGTCCAGCAACCCGCTCGGACCAAACAACGATCGCGTAACCATCGCGGGCGATCTGGATGTGAGCGGTACTAACATAATTCAAATCAGCGGTTCACTGACCAGCGGCAGCACTTATACGCTGATTCAGTATGGCGGTGCGTTCAACGGCGGACTGACCAACTTCGCGGCGGTGGGCGCGACTGGCGTCCTCACCAACGACCCCAGCGCCAAGACCCTCGCGTTTATTGCCCTGGCCACCGTGCGCGGCCCGACCAACATCGTCTGGACCGGCAATTCGGCCAACACAAATTGGGATGTGGAGGTCAGCACCAATTGGCTGAACAACGGCGCGCTGGATTTCTTCATACCCAACGACAACGCCCAGTTCACGGATGCCGGCGCCGTCAATTCACCGGTGAACATCGTGGGCACGGTCACACCTGGTTCCGTCTGGGTAAACAGCGCATCTAACTATACCTTTGCCAGCACGAGCGGAGGGCTGATCGGCGGCATGGGCGGGCTGACGCTGACCAATACCGGCACGCTGACCATCCTGACCACGAATAGTTACACTGGCATCACCACCATCAGTGGCGGCACGCTGGTTGCGCCCTATCTGGCGATTGGCGGGCAGCCCAGCGCGATTGGCGCGGCGACGGTGGACCCGGCCAACATCGTGATTGGCAACGGCACCTTGAGCTATCAGGGACCGGGTTTGAGTCTGGATCGCGGCATTACGTTAAGCGGCGCAAATGCAACCCTGGGAATTTCGATCAACGGCAATCTGACCATGACCGGCCTGCTGACTGGCGGCGGCGGTTTGACCAAGACCGACAATGGCTCGCTGATTCTCCCGGGCGGCAATAGTTATGTCGGCGGTACTTTCGTCAACGCAGGGACCCTGACTTTGAACAGCGCCGGATCGGCCGGCACCGGCTCGATCACTTTGAACGGCGGCAACCTCGCCATCGGGGCCGTCAAGCCGGCAAATACCATCAACGTGGTCGCGAGCAGTTCGATCACGGGCGGCAATTCCAGCGGTCTCACCGGCATCAAGAATGTAACGGGCAGCGCCAATCTCGGCCTGTCCGTAACAGTGGCTTCCGGGGTGTTCGACCTGACGGGAGATATGAGCACTTACAGCGGCACCATCACCTTCACCAATGCGGGTGGCGCCGTGGTCCGGCTTAATGGCTCCATCGGCAGCCCGTTGGCCACCTGGGATCTGGGCGCCGGTCCGATGGATCTCAATGTCCGCACCAGTTCCACCTCCAATAACATTGGGGCGTTGAAGGGCGCCAGCGGCACGACCTTGTCGGGCCGCGGCGGTTCATCCAACAATGGTCCAACGACCCACTACATTGGTGCCAATGGTTTGAGCACGACTTTTGACGGCATCATTCAAAACGGCGCGGGTGGCAGTTCTTCCACCACGGCCATTACCAAGGTCGGCGGCGGCACGCTCACGCTCTCTGGGGTGAACACTTACACCGGTGCCACGACCCTCAGCAGCGGAACGCTGGCGTTGACCGGCTCGGCTTCAATTGCCAGCAGCACCACCATCAACATCGTTTCCGGCGCGACGCTGGATGTGTCCGGTTTGGCCACGCCGACGCTGGCTGTCGGTTCAACGCAAACCCTCCAAGGTCGCGGAACGATCCTGGGTGGGCTGGACGCCAGCGGCGGATTCAGAATTGCTCCCGGCGGCGGGGTGGGTGGCAGCACCGGTACGCTCACTGCAACAAATGCCATCACGCTCGGGGGAACGACCTGGATGAAGCTCAACCGCGCCAACAGCCCGAACAGCGATCAATTGGTGTCCGCGCTCTCCAGTATCACCTACGGCGGCACGCTGGTCGTGACGAACATCGGCGGCCTGCTTCAAGTCAACGACACCTTCACCCTGTTCAGCGGCACGGCCCTGTCGGCTGGTGCCTTCAGCAGCTTGGTGCTGCCGAATTATTACACCTGGGACACCAGCCAGTTGACGGTGAATGGGTCTGTAAAAGTAACCGGGATTCTGCCCGGACCCTTGTTGAGCGTGGATGGCAGCACCCTCGCGGGCGGTGCCGTCACCCTGGCCGGCACCAACGGCGCTCCCAACGGAAGCTACGTGGTGCTCACCTCCACCAACCTCGCGCTGCCGGTGGTCAACTGGACGCCGGTCCTGACCAACTCGTTTGATGCCACCGGTGCGATTAACCCGCCGATCTCCCTGCCGGCGGATCCGACGGCGGCGGAACTTTACTACTTGCTCAAGGCGCTCTAAGCCGCGCTAAACTTGAACCACGAAAAATGGGGGCGCGTCCTCGGCGGGCGTGCCCTCTTTTCGCTTTCAGACTTCTTGTTAAAGCCGCTTCTCGTCCGCATCAATGCAATCCACGAAACACTTGATGTCCTCGCGGTGGCCCACGCCAGCCTGCTGTTTGCGCAGTTGCAGCCGCGCCACGGCCTGGGCATCGGCCGCGAGCGGCCGGCTCAACACCTCCTGCCAGTGCGCGGCTTTTTCGGCGGGAGTTTTCTTCACGTGCTGCCGCACCCAGTCGCACACCTCGCCGTCGGTCAGGGAGTTTTTCACGACCCCGACGAATTGCTCGTGGGTGATGCCGGCGGCCTTGCACCACATCCCGTCGAAGCCTTTGCCGAGGTTTTCCTGGTAATCGGCGTGGAGCTGGCCCGCGAGGTGCAGGCGGATTTTGTCCACGTAACGCGGCAGGTAATGCCAGCCGTCCATCGTTTCGCGCGGGCTGCGCGGATAAATAATTTCACTCATGCCGGAAGCATTGGCGGCGCGGGCGCGGCTGTCAATCCCGCTCGACAAAACCTTGGCGTCGGTGGCAGCATCGGCCCGTGAAAACACGCGCGGCCATTTCCATGCTCCTGCTCGTCGCCTGGCCCGCCCTGGCGGCCAACTGGAAACTGGTGTGGGCGGATGAGTTCGACCAGCCGGGCCGGCCCGATCCGGCGAAGTGGACTTATGAAACCGGCTTCGTCCGCAACCACGAGGCCCAGCTTTACACCCGGGACCGCGCCGAAAACGCCCGTGTCGAAAACGGGGTGTTGATCCTCGAGGCGCGCAAGGAGCATTTCAAAAATCCGGCGTTCAATCCGGCGGCAACGAATTCGCCCAATCCGCAGCTCTCCCGCGAGTTTGCCGAATACACCTCAGCCAGTCTCACCACACGCGGCCGGGCCAGTTGGACCGGTGGCCGGATCGAAGTGCGCGCCAAACTGCCCGCCGGTCGTGGCACCTGGCCGGCAATCTGGACGCTCGGCACGAACTTCGCGCAAGTCGGCTGGCCCGCGTGCGGCGAGATGGACATCATGGAATTCGTCGGCTTCGATCCCGGCATCATCCACGCCAATGTTCACACGCGGAAATACAATCACGCCCGGCATAACGGCCGCGGCGGTCAGACCGCGGTTCCCGACGCCTCCACGGCGTTCCACGTTTACGCCCTGGAATGGAGCACGGAGCGGCTGGACTTTTTCGTGGACGACCGGAAATACTTTTCCTGTCTCAACGAAAAAACCGGCGTGGCTGCCTGGCCCTTTGATCGGGACCAATACCTGATTCTCAACTTCGCGATCGGTGGCGACTGGGGTGCGCAAGAGGGCATTGACGACGCGGCATTTCCCCAGCGCTTCGAAATTGATTACGTCCGCATTTACCGGCCACAGCCGTAGCCGGAAACCAGACTGAGTCGGGGGGGGGATTCTCCATTCCATGAACCTCGTTTTGCACCCGGTGGGGACGCGTTCCACGGCATCCCCACCAGGTCTTGAAAAGCCCGCGTTCTGGCGTGCGCGGCCGCTTTGCTTTCCGGTTTTAGGTGAATCCGGCGAAGCCGCTGGCTCGGTTGAAAAAAAGAAGGGCGTCCTCGCGGACGCCCTTCGTGTTTGTAAAACTTAGCTGGTCAGCTTACGGGAATTGGAGGCGGTTGTAGCCGGCTCCGAAAGAACCACCGCTGCCGGCACCGGTTCCCGCCGCGTGGGAGGAGTCACCCGTGTTGGCGAGCGCTTGGCGGAATTGCGAGCTGGAGAAGCCCTGCACGCTGCCGTCGGCCATCAGCACGTTGCCCTGCTTCCCATGCTGGTTGTCCATGTAACCCACAGCCGTTGCCGAGTTGGTGCCCAGAGTTTCAAATGCCGCGCCGCTGCCGGCCGTGCCAGTGCCCGCCGTGGCACTCGTGCTGGAAAACTCAACGGTGGGAACCGTGGGTGCGGCGGCCGAGCCGTTCGCGCCCATGTTGTGATCGCCCGCCAGCATCATTTGCGGATAGATGTCCTGCGCGTCCACGCCAATGAAATAACTGGCGCAGAGGTCCGCATAGAAACCGAGCGCGCTGCCGACCGTATTGCCGAAGCTGGTGGCCGGCTGCAGCGGCGTGCGCGTGGTTTCCCATTCGGACGGGCAGGCCAGAATCTTGGGGGTGTTCAGTTCGTTGGACATCACGGCGTAAATCCCGAACACGCCCAAGGGTCCAAGGGCGGAACTGGTGGCGGAGGGAAAGTTAGCAATAAAGGTGGTTCCGGAAGCAACCTTGCCGACGGCAGTGGCCGCGCCGCCCGACGTGGAAGCCACGGCCATGGGGTAGCGGTCACCATTGTCGCCTTCCCAAATGCGGAAGGCCAGACCTTGTTGTTTGAGATCGTTGGTGCAAGCAATGCGCTGGGCGCGGGCTTTCGCGCGGGCAAGGGCGGGCAGGAGCATGGCGGCCAGAATCGCGATGATCGCGATGACGACGAGCAGTTCAATCAAGGTGAACGCTTTGATTTTGTTTGTTATTTTTTTCATATTTTTATTTGTTTGGTTTACTGGTTTCGGGAAACAGGCGCGCACTTTAGTGACCAACCCCGCGCCGTGTCAAACCGATTTCTAAAATTCTTAAAGCAAAGCCGGTGCCACGGTGGAAATTTCCGATAATTCCCAATTAAATCGGCTTGAGGCATTTTTTGCCGCTGGCAAATGCGTGAAAATTTCACGCAAAATGCGTGAGCTTCACGCATTTGTCGGCGGTGCCTAGCACGGTTCTCCGCCAGTTTCAACCGGTCATGCTTGAATTCGCGACTGGAGTGAGTTGGGGCCGGCTGATTCTCTCACTCCAGGACGCTTCCGTGAAAACTGTTTTCAGCCAGGGGACATTCCGCTTACCTTGGCGCCGTGACTGTTCTTGAGGGCATCCAAAAAAGCGCGGAATTTCTGGTAAAAAAAGGCGTCGAATCGCCGCGTTTGCAGGCGGAACTGCTGCTGGCCCATGTTCTGAAACTGGCGCGCATGAAGTTGTATCTGAACTTCGAGCGTGCCCTGGCGCCCGCGGAGGTGGACCAACTGCGCGAGCTGGTGCGGCGGCGCGGCTTGCGTGAACCGCTCCAGCACCTCACCGGCACGGTTTCGTTTTGCGGCCTGGAAATCGCCGTGAACCGCCACGCGCTGATTCCGCGACCGGAAACGGAACTGCTCGCCGAAGCCGGTTGGCGGTTTCTCTCGACCCTCGACCCTGGACCTTCGACCGTTCTGGACTTCGGCACCGGCAGTGGCTGCCTTGCCATCGCGCTGGCCGCGAAAAATCAGGCTGCGAAAATTTTTGCACTCGACGTTTCCGCCGAAGCGCTGGCGCTGGCCAAACAAAACGCGGAGGCCAATCACGTCGCCGAACGAATTGAGTTCCTGCCCGGCGATGGTTTGGCGGCATTGCCGGGAGGCCTTCGATTTGATCTGATCATCAGCAATCCGCCCTACATTGCCAGCGGCGAAATTGCTTCGCTCGAACCGGAAGTGCGCGATCACGACCCACGGTTGGCGCTGGACGGCGGCGTGGACGGCCTGGATTTCTACCGCAAACTGGCCGCCGGAGCGCGGGCGCTGTTGAATTCCACCGGCAAAATCATGGTTGAATTCGGCGATGGTCAGGCGGAGGCGATCCGCAAAATCTTTGAAATGCAAAACTGGATTGTCGAAGCCGTCCAGCCCGACTACTCTCAACGCCTTAGAATTTTGATCGCGCGATGTTAAGCACGCAACGCAACCGCGCAAAGACGCGAAAACGCAAAGTTCCAAAAGCGTTTTCAGTTTCGTTGCACCTCGGCGATTTGCGTTTTTGAATTAACAAAATGGAAAGTTTATTGATCAAAGGCGGCGTGCCGCTGCACGGCGAGGTTGCCATCAGCGGCGCGAAAAACGCCGCGCTGCCGCTCATGGCGGCCACCCTGCTGACCGCCGAGCCGTGCGTCATCCGCCGCGTGCCCAATCTCAGCGACGTGAAGTTCATGGGCCAGATCCTCACCTGGCTCGGCGCGCGGGTGGAGTTCGACGGCGACACCGTCCGCGTGCAGGCCAAAAAAATCAAGGGCTCCGGTGATTACGATCTCGTCCGCAAAATGCGCGGCTCGATCTGCATCATGGGCCCGCTGCTGGGCCGGCTGAAAAAGGCGACCGTCTCGCTGCCAGGCGGCTGCGTCATCGGCGCACGGCCGATCAATCTGCACTTGAAAGGCTTCGCGGCGCTGGGCGCGAAAATCAAAATTGAAAGCGGCTACGTCGAGGCCAGCGCCAAACGGCTGGTCGGCGCGGACTTGTTCCTTGGCGGCCGCGCCGGTTCCACGGTGCTGGGCACCGCCAACGTGATGATGGCCGCGTCCCTCGCCGAGGGCGTGACGATGATCGAAAGCGCCGCGTGCGAACCCGAGGTGGTGGACCTGGCGAATTTTCTCAACGCGATGGGCGCAAAGGTTTCCGGCGCGGGCAGCCCGACCATCACCATCACCGGCGTGAAGGAACTGCACGGCGCGGAACACGAGGTCATTCCCGACCGCATCGAGGCCGCCACCTACGCCATCGCCGCCGCCGCGACCAACGGTGAAGTCACTTTGCGCGGCGCGCGCGCCGACCACCTGCACGCGGTGCTCGACAAGCTGCGCGACACCGGCATGAAGATTGAGCGGCGCGGCCCGGACCTCGTCGTGCGGCGCAACGGCCGGTTGCACCCCGTGGACATCACCACGCTGCCGTATTCCGGTTTTCCGACGGACGTGCAGGCGCAGATGATGGCGCTGATGACGCTCACGCCCGGCATCAGCATCATCACCGAGCGGATTTTTGAATCGCGCTTCATGCACGTCAGCGAACTGGCGCGGCTGGGCGCGGACGTGGAAATCGAGGGGCCGAGCGCGATTGTCAAAGGCGGCAAGCCGTTGAGCGGCGCGCCGGTGATGGCCAGCGATCTGCGTGCGTCGGCCGCGCTGGTGATCGCCGGTCTGGCCGCCAAAGGCACCACGCAGGTCAACCGCGTCTATCACCTGGACCGCGGCTACGAAAACATGGACGCCAAGCTGCGCAAACTCGGCGCCCGCATCGAACGCATCGAGGAGTCATGACGAGACTAATTTGGATCGTGGTCATCGTGGCCGCGCTGTGGGGCGTGTACGGTGCCTATCACTACTGGGAAACTTTTTTGGAACGGCAGGAAGCCGAACGCAAGGCCGAGGCGGCCAAGATCATCGTGCCGCGGCAACTGCCCGGAATGCCGGGTGAATTGGAAGAGTCGCTCGCCAAGGCGCAGGCGCAGGGCGCGACGGCATTCGGCAACTGGTTGAGCACCCACGCCGCCTACTTGCAGGACCCGCGCAAGGGTTGGATCCAGCTCGATTACTGCGTGATGATCGCTCGCGAATCACCGCCGACGGCGCGGCGCATTTTCGCCGATGTGAAACAGCGCACGCCGCCGACTTCGCCCATTTGGCGGCGCGTGCAGGAACTGCAAAAAAGTTACGAGTAACCAACCGTCAAAGCCGGTTCCGGTGGATTCCCGTGTCCGCATCGGCCACGTGCATTTGAAGGTGGCGGATTTGGAGCGGGCGCTGAATTTTTATTGCGGCGTGCTCGGTTTTGAATTGATGCAGCGTTTCGGCGCCGGCGCGGCGTTCGTCTCCGCCGGCGGTTATCACCATCACCTGGGTTTGAACACCTGGGAGAGCCGGGGCGGTTCGCCGCCGCCGCCGGGCAGCACCGGACTTTATCACGTTGCCATTCTTTATCCAACCCGCGCGGCGCTGGCCGACGCGCTGCGCCGCGCGCTCGCCGCCGGCATCGAACTGGACGGCGCGGCCGACCACGGCGTGAGCGAGGCGCTTTATCTGCGCGATCCCGACGGCAACGGCGTGGAACTTTACCGCGACCGTCCGCGCGAGCAATGGCCGCGCACTCCGGACGGCGGCCTGGCGATGTTCACGCGTGCGCTGGATTTGGACGCGCTGCTCGGTGAACCCGCAGACGTCGGGCGGGCGGATTAGCTTTTCCAACCGGCGATTGCCGCCGCCAAAACTCGGCTCGACGCCGCGTCCGCGCGCCGCTAATTTCCCCGCATGTTCACAGGCATTGTCGCCGAAGCCGGAACCATCGAACGCATCCGGCCGACCGCGAAGTCCATTGAGATGACGGTACGCGCCCAGCGCTGCGGGCGCGGGTTGAAAATCGGCGACAGCGTCGCCGTCAACGGCTGCTGTCTCACCGTCGTGAAACTGGCGGCGCGCGCGGAAGCCAGGCTGATTCAATTTGATCTGCTGCAAGAAACCTGGGCGCGGACAAATTTTCAATTCGCCAAGCCCGGCGCGCTGGTGAATCTCGAACGCCCGTTGTGCGCCGGCGGCGAGTTCGGCGGGCACTTCGTCACCGGCCACGTGGACGGTCTCGGCAAGATTCTGCGCTGGGAACAATCCGGTGCTGATCACGTGCTGGACATCGCCGCGCCGCCAGAGGTGGGCCGGTATTTGATTTTCAAGGGGTCCATCGCGGTGGACGGAATCAGTCTCACCGTCGCGGCGGTGGGCAAGAAAAGTTTCCGCGTTTGGATCATCCCACACACCCTCGCGGTGACGGCGTTGCGGGAACGCACGGTGGGCGACGCGGTGAATCTCGAAGCGGATTTGCTGGGCAAATACGCGGAAAAAATTCTGGGCTCCCGCCCCCGGCGCCGAGGCGCGGGCGGACCAACAAAGGCCTTTTTAGTCTAAGCAGCGACGGCGGCCCGGGGAATTTGGTCGAGCGCCTGTCTCACTTTCGCGACCAGTTCCTGCGCACTGACTGGTTTTGTGACAAAATCGGTCGCGCCGGATTCGATGCCCGCGCAGCGCGGAATCTGGCCGGTCAGGCCGGTGATCATGATGATCGGCGTGCGAGTAAACGCCGGGTCGCGGCGCAGCCGCTCGCAAACGGCGAATCCGTCCAGTTCAGGGAGCACCACGTCGAGCAGGATCAGGTCCGGCACCACCGCGCGGGCCTGTCGGATCGCCTCCAGACCCGTGGCCGCGGTGGCGATGGTGAATCCTTCACCGGTGAGCAGCTCCGCAAAGAGTCTCCGCAGTTCGTCCTGATCTTCCACCAAGAGAATTGTTTGTCGCTTCAAAAATGCCCTGTCATTCATCAGTTAAAACTGTTTTTCGCCAACCATCATCGGCGAGAAATACCTTCGCGGAAAAGCGAGCAGGAACGGTGCCGTCACCTCGCCGCGAGAAATTGCATTGAGCCTGCGGCGGTCGTGATTATCCTCCCGGGCGTGAATCGACCCGGCCTAGCCCGCGCATGACACCTCCGTCCGCCACTCCGATTCCCGCGGTCCCGCCTCGGCGGCCGCGGCTGGTGTGCTTCGTCAACGGCATCTTCGCCGACGGCATCGGCGGCGGGGACGTGTATTTCGCCTACATCGCGCGGGCGGCGCTGGAAGCCGGTTATCCGCTCCATTTCTTCGGCGGCCACGCTTTCCAGCGGTATCTCCAGCGCCAGAATTTTCCGCTGAACCTGACGCTGACCGACCGGGCGTCCGCCCAACTCGGCGACGTCGCGTCGCTCGGCGGGCAATTCCGGCTGCTGTTTGATTTCGCCCGGCGGCTCTGGGGCAGCCTGCGCCGGCTCGGCGAAGTGAAGGAAACCGATCTGGCCTACGCCATGTCCGACTACTGGTTCGACACAATCCCGCTCATGCGCTGCCGGGCGCGGGTGAAAATTTTGTATCTGGGCATGATCGCGCCTTCGCTGGGGCAGGTGATTTTTCAAGGTCGCGCGGACGTTTCCGCGTCGCGGCTGGCCTCGCTGTATTACTGGATGAGCCAGCAATTTTCGCTGCGCTTTTTCCGGCATTGCCGCGGACACCGGGTAACCTACAGCCATCCGGAAATGCGCGAGTATCTCCTCCGGTTCGGCTATGCGGAAGCGGACCTGACCTACGTCGCCAACGGCATGGACATCGCGGTTGCCGACGCCACGCCGGATCAGCCCAAGCAGTTCGACGTGGTGTGGACCGGGCGCGTCCATCCGCAAAAAGGCGTGGACGATTTGCTGGCCACGCTCGGGCATCTGGCACGCCAGGTGGAAAATTTCCGTGCGCTAATCATCGGCAAAAGCCGCGAGGCGCTGGAACCCCGCGTGCGTGCGCTCGGCCTGGCGGACCAGGTGACGTTCAGCGGACTCGTTTCCGAGGCGGAGAAATTCCGCCTGCTCAAGGCGTCGCGGGTCTTCGTGATGCCGAGCCGGTACGAAAGCTGGGGCATTGTGGTGGGCGAGGCGCTGGCCGCCGGCGTGCCGGTGGTGGCGTATGAATTGCAGTGCTACCGGCCGGTATTTGGGGACTTTGTTCGCTACGTCAAACCGTTTGATCTGGAAGCGTTCCAGCAGGCCGTCGAATTGGAAGTGCGCAACCAGCGCGCTGGCCGGAATTATCTCGCGGTGCTGGACCTGCCTGTGCTCAAGCGCGCCCTTAGCTGGACCTCAGCCCAGGCCAGCTTCGTCCGATTACTTGAATCGGCAGGGCATTAACCCCCCAAGCTGGCTGGCCGGGTTGGGGAAGTGGTGTCCAATTTTGCCCTGTTTTGCAGAACTGCCGTCGAGAATTGCCAGCGCTTTGGGGCGTACTGCTGCATTGCTCACCAGGGTCTTCTGCGCTAGGCTGCCTAAATGATCACCACCGCCCGCCGCTCCCGCGCCGCTCCCGCGCCGCTGCGTTTGCTGCTGCGGATTCACATGTTGCAGTCGTGGCGGCAAGTCACCGTGCTGCGGCGGCAGTCGCGCCTGCTCACTGGCGTCATTGGTGTGTTCATCGGCGGGTATCTGGTGCTGTCCTTTTTGCTGTTCTCGAAGGGACTGCGGTTTGTCAACTCGTTCCCCGGTCTCGGCACGGTGCTGACGGAACGGCTGTTGTATTTGCTGTTTGCGTTTTTATTTGCGCTGCTGCTGTTGAGCAATCTGGTCATCGGCTACACCAATCTTTTTCGCAACCGTGAAACCGCCTTCCTGCTGACGCTGCCGGTGCCGCGGGAAACCATCGTGCGCTGGAAACTCATCGAGTCCACACTGCTCGCCTCGTGGGCGTTTTTGTTCCTGATCGCGCCCTTGCTGGTGGCGTTCGGACTGACGCGCGAGGCGCCGTGGCACTTTTATCCAGCCACGGCGGCGCTGATCGGGGTGTTCATCGTGCTCCCGGGCGTGGCGGGGGCGTGGTTGGCGATTCACCTGGCGCGGTGGCTGGACCGCCGAACCTTCCAGGTCACGCTGATTTCGGGCGCTTTGGTGGTGCTGGGCGGGCTGGCCTTCTGGTGGCAAACGCAACCGTCCGCCAGCGAACTGCTCGACTCCCGCGTGCTGGAAGTGCTGGATCAACTGCTGTTGAATACCCGTTACGCACAGTCACCCTGGCTGCCAAGCTACTGGCTCTCCACCAGCCTGCTGCAATGGGTGGACGGCGCGCTGGGTGCCGCCGGGTTTTTCGCGCTGGTGCTGCTGAGTCACTCGGCGTTTTTCGGTCTGCTGGCGGTCACCCGGCTGGGCGACCCGTTTTATGACACGGCGTCGGCAGTACAGAGCCGGGCCAGCCTCCACCCGCAATGGCGCTGGCTGCGGGCGCGGCAGGGCGGCGGGTTGGCGGGAGGACGGGCCGAGCGGGCGTTCGGTTTTTTCGCCCGTGGCCGGCCCGATGTGCGCGCATTGCTGCTCAAGGATGCGCGGATGTTCTGGCGGGACACCACTCAGTGGGGGCAGTCGGTCATGCTCTTCGGACTGCTCGGGGTTTATATTCTTAATTTGCGGCACTTCACACACCAGGTGTCCAGCCCGTTTTGGATCAACCTGGTCGCCTATCTTAATCTCAGCGCCTGCGCGCTCAATCTGGCGACGCTCACCACGCGCTTTGTCTATCCCCAGTTTTCGCTCGAAGGCCGGCGGCTCTGGCTCATCGGCCTGGCGCCGCTGGGCCTGGCGCGCGTGGTCAAAACCAAATTTGCCCTTGCCGCCGGCACCTCGCTCCTGGGCACGTTTAGCCTGATCACCCTTTCCTGCGGGCTGCTCAAAATGGGCTGGGACCAGATCGTGTTTTTCGGCGCCGTGATTTCGGTGATGACCTTTGCCTTGAACGGTCTGGCAGTGGGGTTGGGCGTGCTCTATCCCAATTTCAAGGAGACGAATCCCAGCAAGATTGTCAGCGGTTTTGGCGGCACGCTCTGCCTGGTGTTGAGTTTTCTCTACATCCTCGCCGCCGTGCTGCTGCTCGCCTTCGGCGCGGGTGGCTTTCACGGCCGCGCCACGTGGACGGTGGCGAGCATTCTTCTGTTTCTGCTGCTTTCGGCGCTGGTCGGCGGCGTGCCGCTCCGCTGGGGGCTGCGCGAACTGAAAACCTTTGAGTTTTGATCCGATGCCCCAAGTGACACCGTTCAGCGGCGGGGATCGTGGCTGAGAATCGCGTCGGCGGCAGCATGAACCAGTCCCTCCGCCCGCCGGCTACCAGCGAGTTGGAAAATCAAACGATTTCCCGCCCAAGCCGTTGCACCTCGGTTTTGATCAACTCCGTGATGCGGTGGTTCGCCAAATAAACTTGATTTACGGACACCCCGAAGGAACGCGCCACTTTTTCCGGCGGCCACTCCTTGTGGACGTAAAAATCAAACAACTGATACTGGCGCGGTTCGAGCCGGGATTTGACGCGGGTGACCGCCGTGTCCAAGAGGTGTTTCTCCCATTCGTCGGTCCAGGCTTGATCCACGTTCAAACTGGCCGGATCGGCGACGCACTCGATGGCGCGGGTGTCGGACGCGGCGTCCGCCGGAGCAGGTTCGACGTGTCGGCGGCGCTGGCGGAACTGATCGGTGATGCGCCAGCGCGTGAGGTTCAGCAGCCAGCCCTTGAACGAACCGAGCGCCGGATCGTAAACGAAGTCTGGCAACTGTTTGGCCGCCGAGAACATGGTTTCCTGCACCGCGTCCTGGGCCTCGGCGTCCGAGAGGCCGGCTTTGCGGGCCACCGCATAAATCAGTTTTGCGTAACGCTCGAAAAACTCCCGCCAGCTCGTCTGGTCCGCCAGGTCGCGGCAGCGCAACAGCAACGAAGCGCGGGTGCTCTGCCAGTTTTCGCCAAGTTGCGGCATGAGGGGACTAATGCCCGCGCCCGCCGCCGTTGGCAAACAAATAAGTCGGCTCCATCGGGGCCGCGGCCACGCTGTCAAGCGCGGTTCCAGACCGTCCACAAACATGGCGGTTACGATCTGGCGGCGGGCTTCGGCGGGTCAGCATCGGCGCCCATCCCCGTCAGAACACCCGCCTCCGGTCCGGAGGTCCGGCCATCCTAACGCGCCGGTGCGGACACCGCCGGATCCTGCATCTGGCTGAATTTGACAACCGATTACAAAGCGGGTTGACGAATCTTTCAATTTATTGTGAAAGAAACCGTCCGAGGGACCGTATCTTCTTTGAGGTTTGGGCGTCAGGGTGGGCCGGGCGAAAGCCGGCTTGCCAACCCACCCAACCTCGGCTAGCCTGACCAGCCAGAAATCCAGGCGAGGCAATTCGTGAAGACACTTCTTACAATGGTTCGGCTGTTCGCTCTGGCCGCAGTGGCCGGAGGGCTCACGGCCAGCGGCGGAATGGCGCAGTCCGCCGCCGGCACGGTCGCCCCGGAAGTCCGGCTCGTGGAATTGCAGGGCGGTTCGGTGGAAATCATCCGTGCGGGCGCGACCAACGGCGTGCCCTCCTCGGATACCAATTTGGTTTTTCTTCCTTTCGACCGACTTCGTTCCGGTCCGCACACCCGCGGCCGCTTGGTCTTGTTTGACAAAAGTATCGTTTCCTTCGATGAGCTGACGGAAATCGAGATTCTTCCACCGTCCGAATCCGGCCTGTTTCTGTGGCACGGCCTGCTTTCCTTTTTTCACCGCGACAAACCCGGCCGCATCCGGGTGCTCACCAGCGGCACAACCGCCGGCATCGAAGGCACTGAGTTCCTGCTCGAAGCAGCCGGTCCTGCCGATGCCCAGACCACGACGCTTTCGGTGATTGACGGACAGGTGCTGTTCACCAACGACCACGGCGCGCTCACCCTTACCAACGGCGATCAGGCCGTGGCTGAAGCAGGTCGCGCGCCCAAACCAACCGCCGGCTTCGTCGCGCAAAATTTGCTGCAATGGTGCTTTTACTATCCCGCCGTGCTGGACCTGCGCAATCTGCCGCTTTCGCCCGACGAAGAAAAATCCCTGGCCGATTCTCTGGCCGCCTACCGATCCGGCGACGTGCCCGCCGCGTTAGAAAAATATCCGGAAAATCGCCAGACCGCTTCCGACGCCGAGCGCGTTTACTTCGCCGCGGTACTGCTCGCCGCCGGCCAGGTGCAGCCCGCCGAAGCCAGCTTCTCCGCCCTCAGCTCGACGAATAGCGACGAGCGTTTGCCGCGCCTCGCCGCCGCGCTGCGCTCGTTGATCTCCGCCGTAAATCGCGCGCCGCAGTCCTCGATACTCAACCTTGGTCTCTCGACCGAACTGTTGGCTGCGTCCTACTTCGAACAGTCACGCGCCGACCGCGGCACTTCGCTGGCCACCGCGCTCGACCTCGCGCGCCGCGCCACCACCAACTCGCCGCTCTTCAGTTTTGCTTGGGAACGCGTGGCGGAACTGGAATTCAGTTTTGGCCGAACCGACCGCGCGGCGGAAGCGCTGACCCACAGCCTCGCGCTCGCCCCGCGCAACGCCCAGGCCCTCGCGCTCAAAGGCTTTTTGCTCGCCGCGCAAAACCGGACGCGCGAGGCCATGGACTCCTTTAACTGCGCGCTGGCCGTGGATTCCGCGCTGGGCAACGCCTGGCTGGGCCGCGGGCTGTGCCGCATCCGCCGCGGCGACCGTCCGGGTGGACGGGAGGATTTGCTGATCGCCGCGGCGCTGGAGCCACGCCGCGCCGGGTTGCGGAGCTATCTGGGCAAAGTCTGGGGCGACGCTGGCGACACCCCGCGCGCCCTGCATGAACTTTATCTGGCGAAAAGCCTCGACACCAACGACCCGACGGCGTGGCTTTACTCGGCCTTGCTCAACGAGCAGAACAACCGCATCAACGACGGCATCCGCGACCTGGAAAAATCGCAGGCACTCAACGACAACCGCGCGGTGTATCGTTCAGGATTGTTGCTGGACCAGGACCGCGCCGTGCGCAGTGCAAACTTGGCGCGCGTTTATCAGGAAGCGGGAATGGACCTCGTCGCCGTGCGCGAGGCGGCCCACGCGGTCAGTGCGGATTACGCGAATTATTCCGCGCACCTTTTTTTGGCCAACAGTTACAATGCGCTGCGCGATCCCAACGAAATCAACCTGCGCTATGAAACGCCGACTTACGTCGAGTATCTCGTCGGGAACCTGCTCGCGCCCGTGAGCGCCGGCGTGCTCTCGCCCGCCATTACGCAACAGGAATATTCGCGGTTGTTCGAGCGCGACCACTTCGGCGTCGTTTCCGAAACCGAGTACCTGAGCCGGGGCGCTTGGACGGAATCCGGCGCGCAGTACGGGACGTTCGGAAATTTAAGCTACGACTTGGAAGGTTTTTACCGCAGCGATCCTGGTCAGCGCGCGAACAATGACACCGAGCAGCGGCAACTCGCCTTCACCTTTAAGCAGCAATTGACGCCTCAAGATTCCTTGTATGGCTACATTCTGCAATTCAAGAGTGACGGCGGCGACCTGTTGCAATATTACAACCCTTCAAACGCCATTCCCGGCCTGCGAACACGGGAAAATCAAGAGCCGCTGCTGGTGCTCGGTTATCATCACGAATGGGCGCCTGGTTCCCACACGCTTTTGCTCGTCTCAAGGCTGCGGGACGATTACTTGGTGAACAACCCGCAGGCCGCACCGCTCGTGCTTGGCGAGTCCTCCGGAGTGCTCATGGGGGTGGACCCTTCTTTCCAGGCCGGACAGTCGTATCATAGCGAGTTGGTCATCTACACGGGCGAAGCGCAGCAGATTTTGCAGCGCGGGACACACACGGTCATCGCCGGCGCAAAATACCAACACGGGAGTTTTTCCACGCAAAACCAATTCGCGGTGCCGGCGGATAATTTTTATTTCCCCGATCAACCTCCCGGCCTCGAGAATTTCAACCAGAGTTTCGAGCGGATCAGCGCGTACGGCTATGATCTGTGGAAACCGCTGGATGCCTTGCAACTCATTGGTGGATTGAGCTTCGACTGGCTTTCGTTCCCCCGGAATTTCCAATTCGCCCCCCTGTCCGCCGGACAACAAAAGGAAACGCAATGGTCGCCCAAAGCGGGTTTCATCTGGACGCCTCGCGCTGGGGCAACGTTCCGCGGCGCGTACACCCGGTCATTGTCCGGCGCGAGCCTGGAGCAGAGCGTTCAAATCGAACCGTCGCAGGTCGCCGGTTTCAATCAATTGTTCCGCAGCATCATCCCCGAATCGGTCGCAGGTGCCAACGCCGGTGCTCACTTTGAAACGTATGACCTTGCCTTGGAACAAAAACTCGGGTGGGGCACCTACCTCGGGGTGTCCGGGGAACTCCTTTACTCAACAGTGGATCGGGGCGATGGCGTTTTCATAAGTGATCCTTTTATGCAGGACAATGCTTTTGCTGCGATCACGCCGGAGCGGCTGGGCTTCCGGGAGCGCACTCTGCAATTCACGCTGGATCAGTTGCTGGGCAACGAGTTCGCCGTCAGTGCGGCCTACCGTCTGACTGATGCCGAGCTGCGCGATAATTTCGCCGCCATCCCGAACCTTGGCCCGAACCTCCATGGGTTCGCCCCGCAGCTCCAGGAGCGCGCGCTGTTGCACCAGCTGGACCTCCACGCCACGTTCAATCATCCCGGTGGTTTCTTCGGCCAGCTCCAAGCCATCTGGATGGCCCAACAAAACAGCGGTTACCATCCGTCTGAACCCGGCGATGATTTCTGGCAGTTTAATGTGTTTGCGGGTTATCGCTTTCCGAAGCGGCATGTGGAAGCAACTCTCGGGTTGCTCAACTTGTCGGGACGCGACTACCGGCTCAATCCGCTCAACCTCCACAATGAACTCCCGCGAGCACGCACCCTGGTGGCGCGCGTGAAAGTGAACTTCTAACCGGCGCGGAGTTTTCTCGTGATGTTTATTGCAGACCGTTAACGCAGATCGAGAGCGTCTCACCGGCCGAATCGGGCGGAGTATTCGGGTTGATCACGTACACGATGATTGCATACTTGCTGGTGGGCGCGATCGGGAAAGTCACGCGGCCCGGGGTGTTGGTGTCACAGAAATGATTCAAAGTACCCGATTCCATAACGTCAATCCGCCGGTTGGCCGTTGGTGCTCCGTTGGAGACATCGGTGACGGTCCCGCTGGCGTAGCCGGATTTTGGCGACCACCAGTAGGATTGGGAAGTCGGAGGTTTGAATCGCGTATAGCCTTGATGTTTGACCCAGCAGCCAGAGGAATTTTGGACGTAGGTGCCGGGCGTCAAAGTCCCATGACTAAGCGTTGGGACAAGTATGAATTCCTCGGTCTTTATCCGACATCCTGTCAGGGTCACACTGATCGTCATTGCGGCCAGCGTTGTGCAAACGACGGCGTAAAGAATTTTTTTGGTCATAAGTTTTCTTTCATTGTCCGTGTTTTCTGGCGCCCGGCCCGCGAAAGGCCGCCCAGCAGAACGGGGCGCTCGCGCGGTCGGGATGCATCTCGCGGTCTTTCTCGCACGATCCGGCGGGTTTGTAAAGGGGGAAACGCGACGCCCAAACCCCGCCGCTTGCGGTGCCGCGGGCGGTGCTTGTGCGGCGGCGCAAAGCTGCTAAACTTCGCAATCGCAAATTGAATTACTGAATCATGCCAACCTACGAATACGTGTGCGGAAAATGCGGCTTGGAGTTTGATAAGTTCCAGCCCATTGCGGACGCCCCGCTGGCGATCTGTCCGAAAGACATCTGCGCCCAGAAAAAATGGGGGCGCGGCAAGGTTAAAAAGAAGATCAGCGCGGGCGCCGGACTGATCTTCAAGGGCAGCGGTTTTTACATCACCGACTACCGCAGTGACAAATACAAGGAGGCGGCCAAACAAGATTCCGCTGCGTCCAAGCCGGCCGCAACGGAAAAGAAAGCGGAGACAAAAACGGATGCCAAGCCGGCCAAGCCCGCCAAACCCTGAGCGGACAACCACTCGCGCATGAAAACCCTCGCCGTCATCGCCCTGGCCGGCACGCTTGCGGCGGCGGCCTCGGCGCAGGTGATGCCCAACACGCTCGGCGTGGCGCGCAGTTTTTCCGGGCAGTTCACGGTGCGCGGAGTGCCGCCGGACACCGTGCCTTCCCGCGCGGACGCCTGGGCGGCGGACACCAACATTATTTCTTTGGAGCCGGCCTTGCTGGTGGTCTCTTGCGAGCGCATCAAACAAGGTCTCTGGCGCGAACTGGGGGTCAACGGCGCGTGGCACGGCCGGGTGGAGTTGAATCTGTTTCCCGCCCGGACGGCCAGCGACGAGGTCACCCTGGCGGCCGAAAGATCGCCGAACGGCTGGAATTATCGCGCGGCGCTGCCGGACGTGATGGCGCGCAACCGGTTTGTGCGCGAGGTGACGCGGGTGCTGTTGCTGGAGCTGGCCAATCGCAACGCCGGCGAGCATTCGGCGGAACTGCCCGCGTGGCTGGTGGAAGGACTCACGCAGCAGCTGCTCGCCGGCAGCCAGTTGGAACTGCTCCTGCCGCCGCCGCGCTGGGACGTGCGCGGCCTGACGCTCAACTCCCAGGTTTCGGACGTGCGCCGGCTCCAGCCCCTGGCGCAAGCCAAGAAAAATCTGGATGTCCGACCGGCGCTGACGTTTGAAGAGTTGAGCTGGCCGGAGCGCACGGAGGCGGACGTGTTCCGCAGCAGCGCGCAACTTTTCGTCAGTCAGTTGCTGCGGTTCAATGACGGCCCGGCCTGCCTGCGCGCGATGCTGGAACGGCTGCCGCGGTTTTACAACTGGCAGACGGCCTTTCTCGACGCTTTCGCCCCGCATTTCACCCGACAGCTGGATGTGGAAAAATGGTGGGCGCTCCAGGTTGCCGACTTTACCGGCCGCGACCTGGCGCAGACCTGGACGCCGGCGGAAAGTTGGCGCAAACTGGACGAGCTGCTGCAATCGTCCGTGCAAATCCGGGTGCGACCGGACGAACTGCCCGAGCGCGGCCGGGCCTCCCTGCAAACCGTTTTGCGCGATGCGGACGTGCTCCAGCAATCGGAAATCGTGCCGCGCAAAATCCAGGAATTGGACGGCCTGCGGCTGCGCGTGGCACCGTCGCTGGTGCCGCTGGTGGACGAGTACCGGCGCGCCTTGCTGGCGTTCCGCGAACGCCGCCAGCAGACCAGCCTGCGCAATCCCCTGGGCAAACGCGGGCTGATGATACCCGATCGAGCGATGGAGGAAACCGTCTGCCAGTTGGACGCGCTCGACGAGCGGCGGGCGGCGCTGCGGCCCGGGACAACCTCCACTGGTGTGCCCGCGCCTCGTTGAGTTTCTGCGCGGGCGATCTTTCGGCTTTCAGGCGTTTGCATTACGGTGCATGCCGAGTGAGGAAATTTAATACATGTTGACAATTCGCGGCGGCTATCTAGGATACGCGAAAATTCATCCAATAACGCGCCAGACGCGGTCTAGCTGCATTGTGCATTCTTATTTGTGTTACGAAATTGTTACGCATCGTGTGACGGAAATATGCCTTGTCGCGGAGTGGATGTATCCACCACAGGGTGCATACATTATTCCGCCACCTTCGCCGAGTTTTCCCCAAGTAATCAAAGGACAGAACCAAATAAAACAAACAAACAGTCTCGAATAAACCGATCACATGGATAAAAACTATGAAAACAGCCAAAATTTTTCTCACCGCCTCGCTGTTGATGGCCGGCACCCTTGTCGGTTTGGCGAACCAAACTGAAACGCTGCATGTTGGATATAACTATTTAACCTGCCAGATCGCTGGCGGGGTGGACATCAGCAATCCGGCATTATTGTCAGGCATCCCGTCCACTTGGTCCGACCCAAACGGAATCGTCAACGCAGTCATTTATATTTGGAACTATTCAAGCCAAACTTTTACAGAGTATCAATATTTTAGAGATGTCGATGCGTTCAACAATTTTTTTGGAAGCTCCGGTGACGGCTGGTATGATGCTGGTGGTTCTATTCACCATGTCACTTGGAATCCTGGGGAGGGTGTTGTGATAGAGTTATTTCAAGCAATCCAGTCGGGCAACATCACTCTCGTCGGTGCCAATGCAGGTTCGACATTGTATCCCATGCCCCTCACGGGGTTTGACCTGCGGGGAAGCCCGACTCCCACTCCGATCAACGGCACTTACGTTGTCCCGGCGGATATTATCGCTGGAGTGCCTCAGAACGGTGATGCTATTTATGTTTACAAGGATCCTCCAGGCACCTGCAATTCTCTTATTCCAGGCAGTTATCTCAGTTCGTGTTTCACGTTCTATTACTATGACAGTAATCAGGGCGGCTGGGTGCCTGCCACACCGCATATTACCCCGAATTACCGGGCGGTTTGGGTAACGAAGCTTTCCGCGTCCGCTGTCATCGAGGGAAATGTTTACATTGGCGGAAACTGTAGTTCAACCACTCCGCTGCCAAATTGGACGGTGCAGGCTGTTTCGGGACCGAATACTTACTTTGGTGTCACTGGCGCAAACGGTCACTTTGCCATCATTGTTCCTCCAGGCACTTATACATTAAGCTCGTTCAATCCGCCGAACGGATGGACGGAATTATGTGCGCCAAACCCGACGAGCACTTTCACTGTTGCACCGGGACAATTCTACTATCCTCCGGGCGATAAATTTTATGAAAAACCGACTGTGTCTGGAAAGGATCTAGCCGTCGATCTCGTCACCTTCTTTCCGTATCCGTTGCGCTCGCCTTGTTGCGGACAAAACCTGACTTACGTGATCAGCTACCGGAATGCTGGCACTGCAGGCATTCCTTTTCATCCATGGGATCCACCAGCTCAGGTTGTGCTAACTTATCCGGGAAATCAAATCCCCGGACCGGAAAGTCTCCTCCACAGCGCCGTAGGCTTTGGGACACGAACATGGACCCTTCCTCCCTTGCCCGCATACGCATCGGGGAACATCAAATTCACGGTGCAGCTTCCCAGTTCCCCGTGCTCAGGATCGTTCGTGCCGACGCCTACAGCCATCATTTCATTTTCTCCTGGTGTTGATGTGAAACCTCTGGACAACACCCAGTCCCTGCCCCAGCAGATCACCTGCTCATACGATCCGAACGACCTAGAAGTGTCTCCCGCCGGTTGCGGTCCGCAAGGATACATCCCGTCCGGACAACCGCTGACCTACTTGATCCGGTTTCAAAACATCGGCAACGGGCCTGCCTATCAGGTGGTGGTCAGCAACAAATTGGATGCAAATCTCGATGTGTCCACGTTGCAGGTTATCGGCAGCAGCCATGCAAATGTGCTCCAGGTTCAGGGACAGCAACTCGTCTGGACTTTTCCCAACATCTATCTCGCGGCCCAGGCTGATGACGATTTGGGCAGTCAAGGCTACATAAAGTACCAAGTGACGCCGCTGGCCGGCAATCCAGTTGGCACCATGATCACCAACCGAGCCTCAGTTGTTTTTGATCTGAATGCGGCAATTAACACCGTAACGACGACGAACACCATTTCGGCAAGTCCGCTGCCCGTCGCGACATTTTCCGTGGCATCACAGCCAGGAACGGCTGGTCACACGAGCGATTTCACCTACACTGGTGGGAGCGCTGGCGCCACCTATTCTTGGAGTTTCGGCCCTGATGCCACGCCTTCAGCCTCGACGAGCCAGAACCCGACCGGCGTGGTGTTCGGCGCCGGAGGTGAGGAAGCGGTTTCTTTGCAGGTCAGCTTGGGTGGTTGCCAGAGTGACCCGGCGACTCAGCTGATTTATGTCGGTCAACCTGTATTAAACGCCCAGATGACCGATGACGGCCAGTTTGGGCTTTCCTGGGAAGGGCTTAGTTATCACTTGCAGGAGCGGTCTGATTTGAAGCCGGGCACTCTCTGGGTATCCTCCGGAGTGGTGCCTACACAGGTTGGTTCCAGCTACGCGATCACTCTACCAGTCACCGCCAGCGCGAAGTTCTATCGCCTTAGCCAGGTGGCTCCTTAACGTCCCAGACTTCCGTAACGGTTGTGCGACGGCGGCGAATCAGCCGCTGTCGCAATTCGTGGGCTTGCTCGCGACAAGCCAATCGCCTACTTTGCGCTCCGATCTAAAATTCACAATTCATCTTTAAAAATTGCATGAGCGTTTTAATTGTCGGTTCCACCGCGCTGGATTCCATCAAAACCCCCAAGGCCGCCAACCCGCGTCTGCTGGGCGGCTCGGCCAGCCATGCCGCCGTCGCGGCCAGCTTCTTCAGCCCCGTCCAACTGGTGGGCGTCGTCGGTGAGGATTTTCCCGCCAAATACCTCGCGTTGTATCGCCGGCACAAGATTGATCTCGAGGGCTTGCAGCAGTTGCCGGGCAAGACCTTTCACTGGTCGGGCGAATACGAGGTGAACATGAACAACCGCCGCACGCTGCTGACGGAGCTGGGCGTGTTCGAGACGTTCAATCCCACGCTGCCCAAGGCCTATCAGTCCGCGGAGTTCGTGCTGCTGGCGAACATCGCGCCGGCGCTGCAGCATCATGTGCTGAACCAGATGCGCCGGCCGAAATTCGTCGTGGCCGACACGATGGATTTGTGGCTGAACATCGCGCTGCCGGACCTGCTGAAATTGATCCGGCGGCTCGACGGCTTCGTGCTCAACGACAGCGAGGCACATCAGTTGACCAAGGAAGACAACGTGTTTTCCGCTTTGAAAAAAATTCACAAGCTCGGACCGAAATATGTCATCATCAAAAAAGGTTCGCACGGCTCGATCCTTTCCGGCCCGCGCGGATTTTTCATCTGCCCGGCCTATCCGCTCTCCAAAGTCGTGGACCCGACCGGCGCGGGGGACTCGTTCGTCGGCGGCATGATGGGCCACCTCGCGACCGCCCGTGGCTCGATCGACGACCACATCCGGCGCGCGATGGTTTACGGCAGTGTGACGGCGTCGTTTTGCTGCGAGGGCTTCGGATTGAACCGCACCACCAAGGTCAAACGCGCGCAAATTGACCAGCGGGTGAAGGAGTTGGAAAAGCTGACGCGGTTCTAGCCGAGGCAGTTCAGGGCGTTGTTCGCTGGGCAGAACACTGCTCGGCAAATCGCGCCGCCAAGGCGCGGAAATTTGGCTATGCCGCCGAAAGTCTCGCTGCGTATTGCCGCGTGAGCGCCGATAATTCCGCGCAGATCGGCTTGAATTTTGCGTCGTTCGCCAGATTGTTGAGTTCCAGCGGATCGGCGATCGGATCGAAGAGCATCGCACCGTTCACGCCGTCCGGGCCGAACTCGGCGTAGCGCCATTTTTCAGTCCGCACCGCCACGCCGTGCAGGGTTTTCCCGTCCTCGCTCCAGACGCTGAAACCGGGCCGATCCCATTTGGCCGAGGGTTTTTTTAGCAGGGGCACCAGGCTGGCGCCTTCAATTTCGCTTTGCGGAGGCAGCCCGCACAATTCTACCAGCGTGGGATAAAGGTCCAGCGACTCGACGATGCGCGGGGAGCTGGCGCCGTTGCCTTTGAGGCCCGGCGCGGAAATGATGAGCGGCACGCGCGTGCCCATTTCAAACAGCGAACCGGCCTTGGACCATTTGCCTTTTTCGCCAAGTTGATAGCCGTGATCCGCGACAAAAACGACGATGGTGTTTTCGCGCAAACCCAGCTGGTCGAGTTCGCCGAGCACCCGGCCGAGATTCCAGTCCACCCACGAAATCGAGGCGAGGTAGGCGCGGATGACTTCCTTCGCTTCCACCTCGCTCGCGCCGCGGCCGATGAACAAATCGGCGTTGCGCTTGCGGATGGCGGCGCTGGGGAAACCCGGCGGCACGGTTGGCCACGCGGCGAAGTCAGGTGTCAGTTGGATTTGGTTCGCGTCGTACCAGTCGAAGAACTTCTGCGGCGCGGTCGGCGGGCTGTGCGGTTTCACAAAACCGCAGGCGATGAAAAAGGGCTGGTCCCGGTATTTGCGCAAATTCTCAATCGTACGTTCGGCGGTATGGTAATCCCCGTGGCCTTCGCCGTTGCCGTCGAGCACGACGATGCGGTCGGAGTACGCGGCCCGGCTGCTGTCTGCCGGCAACGGCGCAAGCGTGTCGCCGGGCTGGCCGCCGACCTTGCCGCGCGTCACCGGTTTGGTGGTTCCGACCGGCGGTCCGGTGCCGTCGTCCGTCGGCCCGCCGCGATCGGCGGTTTCGCTCCACGAGGCCGCATCGTCAATCCCGCCGTGAAAAATCTTGCCGGCGCGCACGGTGACGTAGCCGTTTTCCTTGAACAATTGCGGCAGGGTCGTCCAGCCGGGATGCCGGGTGCGGAAATCCGTGCGATTGCCCAGCACGCCGGTGCGCGTCGGCGGCCGGCCGGTGAGGAGCGAGGCGCGCGAGGGATTGCACAGCGGGAACTGGCAGTAATTGCGTTCAAAGCGCACGCCGGATTTTGCCAGCACATTCAGATTCGGGGTGCGCGCGTGAAAACGGCTGCGATAGCAACCGAGTTCGACGCGCATGTCGTCGGACATGACGAACAAGACATTGGGCTTGCGGCCGGACTTTTTCGCGGGCTGCGCGAACCCGGTGCCCGCCAGGGCGGCGCCTGCCGCCGTGCCCGCCAACTGGCCCACAAATTTCCGGCGCGTGATTCGGTGCATGGTTTCTGCGATGCAATTTATCAGCGGAATAAATCCGGTAAATGAAAAAAGCAGCCCGCCCGCATCCGGCCACCGGGCAGGGAAGCGGTTTTAGTTTGGAGCTACGGGCCTGGGCGGTCCGCCGCAGGGATTTTGTCGCTCCCTGTTTTTTCTTTTGCGCCCCAGGCAAACCACGCGCAAACCAAAAAGAGCAGCAGGTTGAACGCGCCGAGCGTTTGCAGCGCCACTTCGGGGTGGTTGGGAAAACGGCCCAGCATCGCCGGCAGCGCGAAGCCGTAGCCGATGGCCAGCAACACCATCAGCGGCACCACTTGAAAGCGCGCCCGCGCCAACAGGTCGTTCACCATCACGTTCGCCAGCGCGAGCGGCACCATTGCGCCGGCGTACCAGGGGATGAGCGCCATCGTCCCCGCGAGGTCGCCGGATTTGTAGAGGATTTTCACCAGCAGCGGTCCGACGAGCCACAAACTCGCCATGCCGAGGAGGCCCAGCACGGCTGTGCCCAGCACCACCAAGCCGAACAAATTGCTTTTTTCCGACTTCGCGTTCGCGTGGACGATCTTCGGGAACATCACTGCGGCCAGCGGCATCACCAGCCAGAGCAGCCCGCGCGACAACGTCCCTGCCGCTACGTACGGCTTCATCGCTTCGGGAGTGAAAAAGGCCTTCGCAAATAACGTGTCGGAGGTGAACATGAACTGGCACGCGCCGAAACCAAACACCAGCGGCAGCATCTGCCGCAGCAAACCCGCCCCGTCGAACCGCGCCGCCGGCAACGTCCACAAATCCCGGGTGCGCCAGACGGCGATGAGCGCAGCCAGAGTGATGCCGCACAGCGTGCCCGTCATCATGCCCGCCGCTCCCCAGCCCAGCGCCACCACCAGTAGTGCCGCGATCCCCAGCCGGCTCATGCCGCCAAGCATGGCCGACCACCCCATCCAGAAGAAATCCTGGCGCCCTTGCAGCACGCCCGAAAACATCGGCACCCAGAACGAGACCAGCAGCAGCGGCAGCGTCACCAGCAACCCGGCC
>Ga0209698_10000298_pt1 | contig 55328 bp, 47 predicted proteins | sample LitLauG_LLR_2012_FD_187203 | JGI IMG/M metagenome (GOLD analysis project Ga0209698, IMG submission 187203) | Freshwater sediment microbial communities from Pennsylvania, USA - Little Laurel Run_MetaG_LLR_2012 (SPAdes) (version 2) | ecosystem: Environmental > Aquatic > Freshwater > Creek >...
ATCCTCCGTCGCCGGCAGCGGCAGGACGTGGCTGGCCGGCTTGCTCGCATCGATTGTGTTCCCCCACGTGGGCGTCACCACCGGGGCGTTCACGTCGAAGACCACCGTGGCCGAGTTCGTCACGAGCGTCCCGGTCGGCAGCCCCGCGGCCGGCGTCACGGAGAGCCCAACGCTTCCCTGGCCCTGGGGAGGCGTGACGTTGGGTGGCAGGAACCCAGCGAGAGGATCCTGGCTGGGCGCGCCCGTCGAGGGATCGATGGTGAGGAACGAGACGCTGTACGCGCCCGAGGCGGCATCGAGCCGCGACATGACCCGGACGATGGCGTTGCGCTGCGGCCTCAAGTCCACATCCGTCTGATACGCGGCTCCCGCTCCAGAGATCGCGATCGTCGTGTCGGCGATCGTGATGGAGCGCAAGTGCAGCGTCGTGGGGTCGAACGATCGGCCGAGCACATCGGTGATGATCACCTCCGAGGCCGGCGCGGTGGCCGCCGCTTCGTTCTCGAAGTCGACCGTGTAGTTGAGCTCCCCGTCCGATCGGACGTACGCGCTCGCGCCGGCGCCGGTCGGGCCAGTCTTGTCGTTCGGATCGATGGGGGCGATCTTCACGACGCCCTTCTGCGCCCCCGTCGGACGCGGGCTGGGCGAGGGGTAGTGGGTCATGCCCTGCCACGCCGATTGCGAGACGCTGCCCTCGATCCCCTGCATGAAGGAATTGACCGCTGAGCTCGCAGAATCGAACGCGTCCCAGAAGCCGGGTCTGAGAGGGCCGTCCTTGTTGTGCCCGTTGCAGAGCAGCGTGCCGACCAGGATGTCCCCGTGTGAGTAGGAATCGCCCGGCGTGCACCCCTCGGTTCCGCAGCTGTAGCTGACCAGCTGAAGGCCCTGCGGGCAGGTGGAGAAGGTGCCGCTCAGCAGCGCGTTCAACGCCTGCTGCTGCTCGTTGGGGGTCAGAATGTAGTCGCCGTTCGCGTTCCGGTCGACATAGTTGGAATGCGAAAAGAAATCCTCGAGGTCGTGCAGGGCATGGCCGAGCTGGATGAGCGCGTCCTGGTAGTTTCCGCTCGCGAGATCCGAGATCACGGCGGCCCGCGCCAGATTGAGATAGTCGAGACCCTGGCTGAATGCCTGGCAGTCGGTGAGGCCGGGATCGCGCGTAAAATGCGGCGGGCCCTGGCATCCGGTGGGCTGCACCGTGTCCTGCTGGAAGCTGCTGTTGTCGATCAGGGACAGCGCTTGATCCGAGAAGCCGTAGGTTCCGCCCAGGACATTGTCGTTGATGATGCCGTGGATGTTGGGAATGGAATCGAAGGCGGAGGCCAGCCGCGATGCTCCGATCGCGAGGGCCAGAGCGATCCCCAGCGCCATGCGCCGGCACGCCGAACGGCCAGCCCCGACCGGTGTCGGCGCGGACGCGCGCGGCAATGGCTCGCCGGCCTTATGGCCTGGGTATCCAGTCGGCATGGATCGAGAGCGTGTCCGTCGCGCTGCTGGGAAGGACGAGGCGGAGGACGGCTCCTCGCGAGCGGCCGCCTCCCGGAAGAGTGCAGTTCGGCATCCGGAGCGCCAAGCCCTGGTGGATTGGGTACTGCTGGACCGGAGCGAGCGACAGCGGCGGATTCGTGGCGCTCAAGCTTGCCGAGACGTCATTCGGAACGACCACCAGGAGGTCGCCGGTTGTGTTCACGTTGCCGGCGTTGGTGAGCGCGATCGCATAGATCCTCACCGGGCTCACGCTGGCGATCGTGGCGTACCAGTCGGAACCGATGATCTCCGCGGAGACGTCGGGCGGCGTCGCGGACCCGATGGTGACGGCCTGCGGTGAGGTGGCGCTGGTGGCGTCGGGATTCACGACCACGAGATCCCATGCTGCGTGCGCCTCGCCCGTCAGATCGAACTGCGCAACCAGGAACCGGCCGCTGGCATCCACGACGACCGACTGGGCCGCGATGTTGCTGCGCCCCGCCTGAGCCAGGCTCACGGTGCTGCCCGGGACGAACGCCTGACCAACGACTTCGAGTGAAACGCTGCCGCTGTCCCCGGCCGTCGATGGAAAGACCGACAGAATTCCGAGCCCGGGAGGCAGCGGCGGGTGCATCACGGGAGTCCCCCAGGTGAGGGCCGAAGTGTCGTTCAGATCGGCTCCGCCATCATTGGTGCCACCGAAGACGATCATTCGGTCACGCACCGGATCGTAGGCCGCCCCCACGCTGGTTCGGGTGGTTGGGACCGTTGCTGCGGGCTGGAGTTGCAGCCAGGCTGGCGCGCCCGAGAGCGACAGCGCCCAGGTGTCGTTCTGGGCGAAGATGCCGGCTTCGCCCGCGAACACCACCATGCGATCGCGGACCGGATCGTAGATCGCCGCGTGCGCAAATCGGGCGGAGGGCGGCGTTCCGGTGGGGAGGATCTGGCTCCAGGTGGACGTGCCGGCGAACGACAGGGCCCACGTGTCGTTGAGATTGGTGCTGCCGGTGCCGCCAAAGATCAGCATGCGGTCGCGCACCGGATCGTAGACCGCCGAGTGCCAGGCCCGCGGGGGAGGCAGGGTGCCGGTGGGAGAGAGGTGCGTCCACGCCGATGCGCCGGCGAGCGATAGCGCCCAGGCATCGTTGAGCGCGACGCTGCCGTTCGCGCCGCCAAAGACGACCAGGCGGTCGCGCACCGGATCGTAGATCGCGCTGTGCTCCGTTCGGGCGGAGGGGAGCGTTCCCGAGGGGAAGAGCTCAGACCAGGTCGGCGTGCCAGACAGCGACAGCGCCCACGTGTCGTTCAGCAGGTTGAGGTGGGATCCCGCGCCACTGCCGCCAAAGATCAGCATGCGATCGCGCACCGGGTCGTAGACCGGCGCAGCAAAGTAGCGGGGGGCTGGAGGAGTCCCCGCCGGGAACAACTCGGACCAGGTGGGCGTGCCCGAAAGCGACAGCGCCCACGCGTCGTTCAGGCCGTTGCCCAGGCCGTGCTCACCACCGAACACCAGCATGCGGTCGCGCACCGGGTCGTAGATCAGCGCGCATTCGTCCCGCGTGGAGGGGCGCGCGCCCGCCGGGAGGAGCTGCGACCACGCGGGCGTGCCCGGCAGCGAGAGCGCCCATGTGTCGTTGAGATAGGAGCCATCCGTGCCGCCATAGATCAGCAGGCGATCCCGGACCGGATCGTAGATCGCTGTGTCCAGATCCCGGGCGGAGGGCGGCGTCCCGGTGGGTGAGAGCTGGGACCACGCCGGGGTCCCGGACAGCGACAGCGCCCATGCGTCGTTCAGGTCGGGCCCGTGCACGCCCCCAAAGATCAGCATCTGATCGCGCACCGGATCGTAGGTCACCGTGGCGTCGTAGCGCGGAGCCGGAAGCGTTCCGGTCACCGGCAGCAGAGACCACGCCGGCGACCCTGAGAGCGACAGGGCCCACGTATCGCTCGAGTAGAAGCCGCGCACGCCCCCAAAGAACAGCATGCGGTCGCGCACCGGATCGTAGGCAGCCTTGCCCACGTGAGTGGGGTCGGGAGGCGTTCCGGTTGGCGACACCTGGGACCAGGCCAGCGCGGAAAGCGGGAGCGCCCAGACATCGTTTACGTAGCCGGCCGCGCTGTAGCCGCCGCAGAGCAGGAGCCGATCCCGCAGCGAATCGTAGATCGCCGCGGTCAAGTACCGGGCGAGGGGCGGCGTTCCCGTGGGCGAGAGCTGCGACCAGGCCAGCGTTCCCGAAAGCGGCAGCGCCCAAACATCATTCAAGTAGGAGCCGGTCCAGCTCACGCCCCCGAAGATCACCATGCGATCCCGCACCGGATCGTAGACGGCGCTCGCCGCGTATCGGGGAGCAGGCAGAGAGCCGGTCGGCAGCAGTTCGGACCACGTTGGGATGCCCGAGAGTGACAGCGCCCAGGTGTTGTTCAGGTACGCGGTGCCGTCGAAGCCGCCAAAGATCACCATGCGGTCGCGCACCGGATCGTAGATCGCGGTGTGGTATTCGCCGGCCGTGGGATCCGTGATCGGAATCCACGTCCCGTCGTTGGAGGGGCCGGCCAGGCTGGGCCGGACCTGCCGCGCCGCGTTCGCGGGCCACGAACGATGCGCCGGGCCCCGCGCTAATTTCTGCATGAGATCGCGCTGCCATGGCGCGAGCGAGGGATTCTTTGCGGCGCTCTCGAGCTTGGCCTGCCGTTGCGGGCTGAGGGGTACGCCTTGCGCCGTTGCCGCGCGCGCTTCGCCGCCGGGCGATGCGGCAGAGCAGAGCATCAGCGCGAACGCGAGGAGCGCCGGCAGGCGAGCGCGGCGCGGCGCGACGGCTCTCGCGATCGGAGCCGCCCAGGGCAAGGCGGGAAGGGCAGGGTGCCGGGGGAAGGCGGTCACTTCCGACTCCTAGGGTGTCAACCCTTCAAGGCAATCACCGCGGCCGCACGGGGTCAAGAGCTTCCGCGCCGCGATTCGGATACGGCCATGGAGCGTTGGTTGTGACGGGGCGCTGGCGGCCGGCCCTTTGGATATAATCCCTCCCAAGCCGCCTAAACTCCGGACCCGCGCCGAACCATGACCTCATCCTACTTCGCCACCATCCTGCCGACGCTGTTCCGCGAGCTGGTCGACGGCTCGCCCGATCAGAACGCTCGGACCTACATGCTCAATCGGGGCGATGCCGGCCTGCTCGCCTCGCTCGAGCGGCTGCCTGCCGCTGCCGCATCCCAGGCGCACGCCAGCGGGCCGTCGATCGCGGCGCACGTCGATCACCTCCGCTACGGCTTGTCGCTGCTCAACGCATGGGCGAGGGGCACGCCGCTATCGGGGCTGGAGATGGATTGGACTGCGAGCTGGCGGAGGAACGTCGTGTTGGAGGCCGAGTGGAAATCGCTGCGCGAGGAGTTGCGCCGCGAGGCGACGGATTGGGCCACGGCGCTCTCGAGCGCTCGCGAGGTGAGCGAGGTCGAGACCGGCTGGATCGCGGGCAGCGTGGCGCATCTCGCGTATCACTTTGGCGCGATCCGCCAGATCGACCGCGCGACGCGGGGCCCCACCGCCGAGGACGAGGCCCGGGCGGAAGCCGCGGTGCGCGCGCGCGAAGCTGCCGCTCCGCCCGGGAGTCGCGGCTAGGGAAGCGACGGCCTCGCTTCGATCACACGGCGCCGATCAGGCCGCCAGGCTCCGCACCGCCGCCTCGCGATCCTCGTAGATCGCGATCACCTCGCTGAGCCCCGCGCGCTCGAGGAGCCAGTGATCGAAGCGGTTGATGCCGCAGAGCGCGATGCGCCCGCCGTTCGCGAGCGCGCGCTGGTGGGCGGTGGCCAGAATGCCGAGGCAATGCGCGCTCAGCCGATGGACGCCCGATAGATCCGCGAGAACGTGGCGGCCCTCGTCGGCCAGCGCGAGGAGCGCGCGCTCCATCTCGTCGCACTCGCTCCCCTCGTGCAGATCGCCAAGCGGCTCGAGCACGATCACGCGATTCATCTCGACCCAGGTCATCGGGGCCACCTCCGTCCGTTCTCATTCGGCTGCCAGCGGCTTCAACTCATAAGACGAAGGAACCCGCGAGAACGTTGCCCCGGGACGACGGGCGCGACCTTTCCGGGGACGAGTGGGCGGAGTGCCCCAGCTGCGGCGGGCGGCGGGCGCGCCGGGCCCCGCTCCCGGTGCAAGCGGGGCGGGGCCTTCGCCCGGGCGCGCAAGCTTGCCGTGCCGGAAATACCCGTGAGATGATTCTGGCCCCTTTCCATCCCCCATCCCTCGAGGAGCATCGCCGTGGTTGACTACTTGGAGTCCTACCGGGGCAAGATCGTGCTCGTTACCGGTGGAGCGGGCGCCATCGGCTCGAACCTGGTCCGCGGGCTGGGCGCCGCTGGAGCCCGGGTCATCGTGCTCGATGACCTCTCCTCAGCCGAGCCCTGGAACATCCCGTCGATCCCGAACCTGCTGTTCGTGCAGGGCGACATCCTCGACGAGGTCAAGCTCAAGCGCGTGTTCTTCGAGCGCCCGCAGATCGTGTTCCACCTCGCGGCGTTCTTCGCCAACCAGAACTCCGTCGACCACCCCGAGCGCGACCTGATGGTGAACGGGATGGGCACGCTGCGGCTGATGGAGTACTCCGTCTTCACCGGGGTCGACCGCTTCGTCTACGCCTCGTCGGGCTGCTCGATCTACGGCAACGAAGCGCCGTTGCCGCTGCGCGAGGAGTTCATGTCATTGCACCTGACGACGCCGTACCAGATCACGAAGATGCTGGGTGAGCTGTACGGCAACTTCTTCAACCACCACTACGGGCTCAAGGTGGTGAAGACGCGGTTCTTCAACTCCTACGGGCCGGGTGAGGTGCCGGGGCAGTACCGCAACGTCATTCCCAACTTCATCTACTGGGCGATGAGCGGCTGCCCCTTGCCGATCACCGGCTCCGGCGAGGAAACGCGCGACTTCACGTTCGTCGGTGACATCACCGACGGGCTGCTGCGCGCCGGCCACTTCGAGAGCGCGATCGGCGAGGAGTTCAACCTCGCCTCGGGCCGCGAGACTTCGATCGTCGATCTGGCACGCAAGATCAACGCCGCTGTCGGCAACGCCGCCGGCATCCGCCACGCCGAGCGCCGCAAGTGGGACACCAAGCTGCGCCTGCTGGCGTCGGTGGACAAGGCCCGGCGACTGATCGGTTACAACCCGAACACGGATTTCGACGGGGGACTGAAGGCCACGATCGACTGGTTCAAGGAGAACTGGGACCGGATCCGCGCCTCGGCGCGGTTCGAGCCGGGCGTCTCCTCCGCCGTGCGCGAAGTGAGCAGTGCGCCTCCGGCGGCCGGCCCACCGTCCGCTGCCGCGCTGCCACGCCCCTAGAGCCGGGGCGATGGAGTCGTCGGCCGAAACGCGGCACGAGCACCACGCGCATCGCCAGCTGGGGCGCGACATCCTCAAGTACATCCCCTCGGTGCTGCTGCCCCGCCTCACCGGGCTCATCACCGTCCCGATCGTCACCCACCTGTTCCCGCCCGAGGTTTACGGCGCATACGCGCTCGTGCTCGCGAACGTGGCGGTCCTGAACTCGGCGACGCTGACCGGGATGGGCTCGTCGCTGCTTCGCTTCCTGCCCGAGCGCGAGAGCGACGCTGAGGCCGAGAGCCATCTCCTGTCCACGCTGTTCGTCATGGCGACCTCGATCTGCGTCGTGACCTCGCTGGTTGGCGCCACCGTGGTGCTGCTCGCCTCGAAGCACTTCAACGTCCTCTACGCGCGGCTGATGCTGGTCGGCTTCGGACTGTACGCGGTGACCGGCATGTTCAACCTGCTCGCGCAGGTGCTGCGCAGCGGACGTCGTGCCGGCATGTACTCGACCATCCAGCTCGTGAGCGGGTATGGCGGTCTCGCATTCGGGCTGCTGTTGGTACTGGTGTTCCGCGTCGGGATCGTCGGCCTGCTGTACGGCAGCATCCTCGCGGCAGTGCTCGGCACCGGGCTGGGCTGGCGCACCGCGATGGCCGGGCGGCAGGTGCGATTCAAGCGGTTCTCGCCCGCGGTGTTGCGCTACATCATTGGGTACGCGTTCTTCGTCTCCATCGGTAACGCCGCATACTGGCTGCTGAGCTACTCGGACCGCTGGCTCCTGGAATTCTTCCACGGACCGCAGGTGGTGGGCCTGTACTCGGTCGGCTACGACCTCACCGGGCGCACGACGATGCTGTTCGTGTCGACCTTCGCGCTGGCGCTGCAACCGCTGTCGATCACCACCTGGGAGCAGGCAGGGCGCGAGGCCACCGAGCGCTTCCTCTCGGCCTCGACGCGCATTTACCTGCTGGTCATGCTGCCGGCCACCGTCGGCCTGGCGGTGTTGGCCGCGCCGCTCGTGCGCACGCTGGCCTCCCCGGCGTACCTGCGAGCGGCGTCGGTGGTGCCGTTCGTGGCGTTCGCGATGCTGCTCTTTGGCCTGCTCGACATCGCCGGCCGCGGCCTCACGCTCAGCAAGCGGCCGGACATCGAGGCGCGCAACTTCTTCATCGCCGGCATCACGAATGTCGCGAGCAACCTGTTGCTGATTCCGCGCTTCGGCATGGTCGGAGCGGCGTTCTCGACGCTGCTCGGCTACCTCGTGCTGTTCGCCCTGCATGTCATCTCGTCGCGCGACTTCGCCACCTGGCGCTTCCCCTGGCTGAGCTTTACGCGCATTGCCTCGGCGTGCGGCGTCATGGCGGTGCTGCTGCTGGCGCTCGAGCCCCACCTGGCGCACTGGAACAAGCTCGCGCACCTCGGCGCCATCGTATCGGCCGGGGCGGCCACCTATCTCGTGCTCATCATCGGCCTGCGCGAGATCACGCTCGCCCAGCTGCGCGAGATGGTGTTCCGCACGCCGCCGGCGACGGCCGCGAGGGAGCGCGCATGAGTGACGCCGGCCCCGCGACGGGCGGGCCGCGGCTGCTGCTGGTGGCGCGCCGCTTCGCGCCGCACTCCGACCCGACCGCATATCGCTGGCTGCGCTTCGTGACGGCACTGACGAAGCGCGGCTGGCAGGTCGAGGTGCTGACCGTGGTGGCCCAGCTGGTGGAGCACTACGTCGACGCCCGCCTGCTGGAGGAAATCCCCGCGAGCGTGCTCGTCCACCGGGTCGACCCTGGACCGATCGAGCAGCGCGTGTGGCGCGCGAAGGCGCGCAAGGGCGGCGCCCCCCGCGTCGGCGATGTGGGTGCGCCGGACACGACGCCGCGACGCGGGCCGCGCGCGCTCGCGCGCGAGTTCGTCCGGCGCGCCTACGAGGCCCTGACGCCGATGGTCAGTCCCGACCCCACCGTGGAGTGGTTGCCGTGGGCGGTGCCGGCCGGCCGCCGGCTGCTGCGCGAGCGGCGCTTCGACCTCGTGGCCTCCTCGAGCAGTCCGTTCTCGTCGCACGCCGCCGCGCGCGCGATCGTGCGCGGCACCGGCGTGCCGTGGGTGGGAGATTTCAGCGACCCGCTTGCGGACAACGTGTTCATCCGACGACCGGGCTGGCGCCGCGCGATCGACCGCCGCCTCGAGCGCGACTGGCTCACGACGATGGACGGCGTGATCGTGCCGGTGCGCGAGATGGTCGAGCTGTTCCGTGCGCGCTACCCCGGCATCGACGGTGGGAAGCTCCACGTCGTGCCTTACGGCTACCCGGAGGAGCTGTACGAGACGCTCCCGGCGCGGCCGCTCGAGGGGTTCACCATCGTGCACACCGGCGTGTTCTATCCCGGGCCGCGCGACCCCACGCCGATGTTCCTCGCGCTGGCAAAGGTGAAGGACCTGCCGCTGCGCGTGCATCACGCCGGCGGGATGACCCCGGAATACTTTCGCGTGCTCGAGCGGGAGGGCGTGGCGGGCCGGTTCGAGCACCACGGCTACCTCGGCCGCGCGGATGTGGTCGCACTGCAGAAGAGCGCGACCTGCCTGATCGCGATCGGCAACCGCGGTGGCCTGCAGCTGCCCGGCAAGCTGCTCGACTACATCGGCGCGAAGCGTCCCATCCTGATGCTCAAGAACGACGCGCACGATATCGGCGCGGACCTGGTGGCGTCGACGCGTACCGGACTGGTGGTGGACAACGCACCGGACGCGATCGCGGCCGGCATCCGCCAGCTGTATGGCTGGTGGCGGGACGGCTCGCTCGACTCGCGCTTCAGCCTCGGCGCGGGTGGTGAGTATGCGTGGGCGCACCAGGAGGCGCGCCTGATCGAGGTGCTGGAGCGCTACCGGGGGCGGACGGGCGGTTGAGCGGGCGGCGTCAGCATCGCTCGCTGCTGTGCGCGTCGATGTTCGAACAGGACGGAGAGCCGCGGTTGACCATTCCCCCCGCAATCATCAGAATCGAAAGGGGTTCACTGAACGATCATGCGAGGCAATATGACGGACACTCCAGCCCAATCGCTCATGGCCACCGGCCGACTCCTCACCGTGACGTCGCTGCTTTCGCTGATCCTCCTGACGCTTCACGTCTCGGACGACATCGCACGCGGAATCTCGTCCCTCAGCTTCGCGTCCATGATCGCGGTGCTGGTGGCCGCGATGCTGCTGTACGCCACGCTGACGGGAGAGGGCGGGCGCGCGGGCGCCGTGAGCGGATTCCTGATCGGCCTCTTCGCGCTAGCGATGCCCGCGCTCCACTTCCGCGGCGCGCGCATCAATGAGATCGCGCAGTCCAGCGGCGGCCTCCTCTTCATCTGGACGCTCTGGGCGCTTGGCGCGCTCGGCGGTACCGGGATGATCCTCTCGGTGCGCACGTTCCTGGCGTCGTTCCGATCAGCGAAGGCGTCTCGCTAACTCGAAGCTTCAGCGGTCGAGGCGCTTTTCGACGTCGGGCAGCGTCGCCTCGATCCGGTCGAGCCGACGGGACTGGGCTCCTACGCATGAAGCTAAGTTGGTGCGCCGCCTTGGAATCGAACCAAGAACCTACTGATTAAGAGACCATAACCGCCGCCAGCACGAAGCGATTGTCGCGCAGCATATTGCGAAGGTGCGCTGGAAGTTAGACACGGAGTGCTCGGGCATCCGCGGGCGCCCAAGAGCACGCGATGGGACTCGAAGCGGGACCACTTGTCCCGACCTGGTTCGCCGCCCTGCCGCCTCATCCGATGAAGACCGGTTGCCGATACTTAGAGCATGACCCCGTTGCCTCCGGGAAATGAGCGTAGGGCATCCACAGATGCGCGCTTCGCTTTCATCGTTGGAGGCATGAGGGTCATGGGCGGCCTGTTCATAGCGGTCGGTCTGCTGATTGCGGTGACAATCGTGGCGACCTGGGCACAGACGGCCCTCGATCTCGGCGGGACCACCTCGGCCGTCGGTGTCCTCCTGTTCGCGCTCAGCTTTGCCGCGGTGGGAACAGCACTCGTTCTCGGGCTGCACGTTCCACTTATACGGGCACTCCGCGAGATGGGTGAGAGCCATCGGCGCGGCGACTAGCAGCGCCCTGGGCCAGAGAATTCGCGGGTCGTGATGGCCCGACCATTAGCGTCCAACCCGCCTGTTTGCCGGCCGGCTCACCGGTAGTGCGTCTTCACCGCACCCCAGGATGTACGCACTGAGCTCGTGGGACCTACAGGCAGACTTCCCACGTATTCCCACGGAGTCACTGAGCAACCCTTCACGTTTCGACGAAAGACTCGACCCAGTGAAGTCGTGGCGTAGACGTAGCCACCGTCGCTGTCTCCAAAGGCAACAAAGGCGTCGCCTCCCACAGGAAGCCCCGTCGCAACGAAGACGTTCACTACGAACGCTGCTCCAATCTGGGTGCAGCCTGCACCGGTCGAAAGCTGGTACTCGTCGCCGGACGAGGTGAGCACCTCGCCTTTGGAGTTGACTCCCACTACTCCGCCGGCTGGTATCACACTGCCGATAAAGCTCCATCCGGCCTGATCGACATCACAGGTCCCTCCTCCCAAGAACGGGCTCGAGAAGACCCCTCCGTCCGCAGTGACGACGAGTGGGCAGCCGAATTCGGTCGTGAAGATGCCGGCCCCAAGTGCCGTCTGAGAAACGGCCAGCAGAGCGAATGGCGCGCACTGAACAGCGAGCATGATCAGCCGACGATCCATGTCTTCCTCCTGATCGTGGGGGTCAACAACGCGGGAGAGTCCACGCTCGAGACGTGAAGCCTACGACCGAACGCTATAATCCGGACCGCCACAGCGAAATGAGCCGGCTGCCCTGCTTATTCGTCGCTCTCTTTGGAGCGACCAGCCGCTCGACTCACGAGACTGCTTACAAAGGCACCCAATAGGACGATCCCGAGAAAAGACTCAAGGCCGGTTAGCAGCCTGGCCCTTCCTGTTACCGGTAGGATGTCGCCGTAGCCGAGCGTATTCATCGTCACCACGCTTAGGTACAGCATCCTCGGGAGCGCGGATGCAAACCCCAGTTCGGCCGGCCAACCGAAACTGGCCAGTCGAAAAGCCTCGAGCCTTCGAACAAGTGATTCGGACACGCAGGGCATGCCCTCGACGCCACCGAAGCGACATCTGGCAAGCCTTTCTAGAGTGCCTACAGGTAGCGCGGGGCCGCTTGTCTGGTGGACCACGAGAGGCAGTGAGTAGCTGACGTTCCGCTCGTCTACCCCTATAGACTGATAGAATCGTTTCGGCGTAACCGCCAGCTCCGATATCTCAACGTCAAAGCTCGCGTTCTGCATGAATCGTGTGCTCTGCCGGACGAATGACACCATCACGGTAGCATTGAAATGGAGCTTGCCGTCATTGGAGGCCCGCAATTCACTAACCGCGAACCAGCCAGGCACAGTCGCAGAGTCGGTGCCGAAGGGCACCCTCAGCGAGTTGGTCGTATCCACCAGCGAAGCGGCAAGCTCATCGCGCAAGGAGCTCCGCATGCGAACAAAGGCCGGTTCCATGGACGCCGTGACGTGATAGAAGTCCTCCCTGTACCAGGAGAAGAGGCAGCCGAACAGAGCGACCAGGACGACATACGAGGCGAGATACGTGAAGCTCCCGGGGCGCCACGCCCTGCGGCTCATCGGCACCCTGCCTTCGATTTGCCGAATAGCCTTGCCATGGCTCCCCCTAGCGATACCGGGCTTTGAGTTCGCCAAACGATGTGGCGCGCGCGGGCGTCGGCCCATTCACAAATACGTTGCCGACGCGCTGCCATGCTCCGGGGGGACAAGGCGAGTCGCTGTTGGTGTAGACATCGCCGTTCGACGTGACAACCGTGACGCCGCATGGAATTGACGCGACAACTGGGTTGCCCGGTGCCTGTGCCTTCGCACTCGTCGCCCCGAGATGATACGCGCCGGCTAGCGCCAGAGCGCCGATTCCGACTTGCATGAACGCCTTCGCTCGCATTCTGCCCTCCCTGGTAGGCCATTGATTTGCTGCCGGGGGACGGCTCGAGCCTACCACCCGCGTTGAACTGACCGGGTCGAGGTGTCGTTCCGCGCCCACTCGACCGCAAGAAGGGCCGTAAGGGCGCTTCGTACGGTCTATGCGACACCATGGACCAGCAGGTCTTGGTGCCTTGTTTCGGTCCCATGTCACCTCGCATGTTCACCTCGCGCGCGGTCCCGGGGCGGTCCTAGCAAGGCGGCAGCATGGCTCATCATTCGGCCACCAGCGGGGGGCGCTGGCGGGCAGCTAAGGGCACGCAAAGGCAGGCGGCCACCACGGAAGGCGCGCCCTGCGCGGCCCTAGCAGCACGCGAGGCGTCCGCCTATATTGATCGACGCGTACGGAGATTGTCCGCCCGGCGGCTGTCCACGAGGGTGAGCTCTTTGACGAAGGGGCGCTGATCGAGAGAGGAAGGCATGACAGACGCAGAACTGGCCCAGCTCATTGCCCAGGGGCATGAAACCAACGGAGTTGAGTTCAAGTCGTCAGGAGGACTCGACGACCTGCCTTACACGGCGAAGATTGTCAGAGCCATCCTCGGTCTCACCAATCGTCGGGATGGTGGGGTGCTGGTCGTAGGAGTCGCCGAAAAGGCGAGTCAGCTGCCCGCGATCGAAGGCGTCCTCGCTGAGCACCTGGCCACGTGGGACTTCAACCGGCTATCCGGCATCTTGGCTGGATATGCCGATCCGAGCGCGGAGATCGCTCTCGAAACGCGGACAGTTGATGGCAGGCAATGCGTAGTCGTAGAGGTCCGTGAGTTTGCCGAGATACCTGTGCTCTGTAAGAAGAATTCTCCTGACTCTGCAGGAGGCGTGGCACGCGGGCCCGACGGCAATCCGATCTTGAGGCGAGGAGGCTGCTACGTCAGATCCCTCCGCAAACCGGAGACGATCGAGGTTGCGACGCAGGAGGACATGCGAGCCTTGTTGAGCCTCGCGGTCGAAAAGGGCGTTCTGCGTTGGGTGGCTTTGTCCAGAGCTGCCGGGACCCTTCCCGGCACGAGTGCCACTCCAGCGGAGAAGCGGTCCATTTACAAGGACGAGACCGAGGGGCTGCTATGAAGGAGATTGTGGCGGCACTCAAGTCCAAAGGGTACTGGCAGGCCATCTTCGCACCAACGATCGAGCTCGCGGGGCGCGTGACTGATAGGACATCAGTGGCCGCCCGCTTAGAGCAGGTGGCCGTAAACTTCAGAGGGTGGGACTACCCTCACGTGGATCCGAACCGCGACGTGATAATTGACGCCAAGAGCGTCTGGCAGAAGACCGAGTGGAGATACTTTCACGAGCTTTGGTGTGCATTTCCGAGCGGGCAACTTCTTCACGTCGCCGGCATGAGGACGGACTATGGCGCGGATCTCCAGGTAAGCCCGATGGAGGAAGTGCAGGCCGGGGAGCTTGTGCTGGGGATTGGCGACGCGCTGTGGCGCATGACCGAGTTTGTCCATTTTGCTTCACGGTACGCGGGCATGATTTGTCCGGGCGAGTCCTTGCGAGCGGTTATGGAAGTGGGCGGGCTGCGGAACCGTCGTCTCGTCGTCGATGACCCAGGACGGGGAAGCACGAGCACTCGATACGTGTGCCACTCGGCTGACCCAGAGATCCTTGAGACTACAGTCGAAGCGGGGGAGAGCGTCGCGGCTTTGTCAGGGAGGGCGCGAGGGCTGGCCATGAAACTTTATGAGCGGTTCGGATTCGGCACGTCTGATCGGCTCCTTCAGGGGTGGCAGGAGCAGTTGATTTACTACCCAAGGTCATAGTGGCAGGCAGAGCTCTTGAGTTAGGTGGTGTCGGGGGGCCGAGCACGGGTCTCCGACTCCCGATTCGTTCTACCTGTGATTGAGTTCGTTGACCCAAGAACGGATCCCGAGCCACCTCCAAGGGTGAGCCGCGAGCCGGCTGCTCAAGGTGACGACGTGCAAGACTTGGCGCGGCTCTGCTCCTCCGGTCGTGTCTACGACGTGGAGCTGTGGATTCGCGAAGGCCGGCCAATCCAGGCCCTGACCTATGAGCGCCCGAAGAAGCCGACGCTTCTGAGCCCCCTCCGCGCCGCGATCCGAAAGAACAACCCCGATCTCGCACTGCTGCTGCTGTGCAACGGGTACAGGCTCGAGCTCGAAGGCGATCACCAGCCGCTTCCTTTCGGAGTCGCCGAGGGACCGCACGTCAGCGAAATCGCTGTCGCAGACGTTGTAGTCCGGGCTTGTCCACGCTCGGAGGGGCCGGGGGGTTGATCCAGGCCGCCCCCTGGACCACGACTTCTGGCGGGGAAAAGATCAGCTCCCCGGTCCGCAAGTCGAACACGTACGTCCTGAGTCCAGTGACCAGCAGGAAGCCATCTCGCTCCTCGAACCCGAGTTGCCAGTCCTCCTGTCGCATGTAGGGCGTTTCCAATTCCTTCGCCGTTCCACGCCGCAGATCCATGAGAAAGAACGGCGCCCGCACCACCCTGACGCCGTTCCGTGTCCCGATCCGAAGGTCGAGGCCTTTCTTAGGAATGGTTCGAAACGGGATGAAGTACCAGTCCGGTGGCCCTTGCGGCCCGCCATCAGGAGGCCAGGTGGGTTCGGGAGGACCACCCCAGGCGTCGGCCGTCATCGCGTTCTGAAGTTGCTTGAGCCCAGCGCTCGGTTTCCTGCGGATCGCCGGGTTGCCCGAGAGGCTCCAGGTCTCGCAAAAGTAGCATCCACCGCATGAGGAAGTGTCGGCCCCGATGATTCGCCAATTGTGTCCGTCGCGGTCGGATTCCCAAAGCTCTGAATGGCACTGTGCGTACGGAGGCTCGTTGCTCGAGTAGTTGCGTGGCACACCGCCCACGGCCGCTGCCTGCCAGCACGAGCTGTCGGGGTTGAACCAGCAATCGGTCAGGCCCCCGGCGGGCAGTTGCAGGATGGGCCAGGGCTGTGCTCCCCACTCCCACTGCAAGCGGAGGAGCTGACCGCCCGCCACGTATTCGACGGATGTTCCGCTAGTATCCCAGTTGACGTTCTTGGCGCCGACTGTCGCAAACAGCGTGTCCACCCGGGATGCCGGGTCGAAGATTCGCCACTCCACGACCCTCTTTCCGTGCACGTTCCTTGCCACGAAGTACGTGATGACGCTGCGTGAGGAACGCGGCGCCTGGACCGCCAGGGCGGGAAGGCACCACAGGCAGGCGGTCACGGTCGCCGCGAGCAGGTGGACAAGCGGCCCAATTGTTGGATGCGGACCCGGGGGCCTCGAACCTGGGCTCATCGCCACACGACGAACGCATCCGCAGCGCTTCGCAGCCGGATGTCGGAGGGACGACGGTGCCCGGTCAGCACATCGATCCCGACAAGGCGTCCGTTCATCAGTACGAGAATCTCAGAATCGCTCGCCCAACCGATTAGCTCTGCATTGGGAACGCGGAGAATCTCGGTTCGTTTGGGCCGCGTATCAACGACCATGACGATCGGCAGGTTCGCTCGGGTCGCACGCATGGCGCTGAACTGGAGCGAATCGACGTGCCGATCCAGCGATACGTCGTGCGGGGGGTCGGGCCACGAAGTGGAGAGCACCGAGAGCGCGACGCGACGCGAGCCCGGCGCGATGCGGGCATCGTCCGTGTAGAAGCTAAAGTTGAAGTTCTGATTGTCGAACATCGCCCACTCGTCGAACACGACCTCGCTCGAGTCGTGGATGCTGAAGGTTGTCTGGTTGCTGCTGCCGTTCATCCAGCCACAACAGCCGTTATCGTCGACGGCCTGCATCCATGCGGACCCATCCGCGTTCATGTCGAGCAGCGGCTCGCTCCACCTCTCTGCTGCAAGGGCACCGAACTTCCAACCCCGGCCGTTGCGCAAGCAGCGCGTTCGATGGAACGTGGCCTGCGGAGGCGCATCCGCGAAGACCGCGGGCAACTGCTCCCAATACGTGAGGACGGCACAATCGCGGACGGTGCCGCCGGGCGCCCACAGGCTCGGCTCGGGGCATGGATTCGCAAAGGCCACGAGCCGCAGCGGCCGCCGACATGGCTTGAGGTGCGTGGAAAAGATCTGCTTCCGGAACCGTCCCGACAGATCTGTCTCGCTCATTCGCAGCGAAGATCCAGCCGTGTCGGGCGCGGGGCCGCGCGCGTCCCTCGACGAGCGCTCCAAGACGATGAGCGAGCGGCCGTCGTTCGCAAGCAGCCATTTGCGGCTCGTCGAGTCGGGAGCGCCCCCGGCCTTGGGGGCAGTCGGCAGGGTGGCCTCCTTTGTGCCATCCCAGAGCCAGAGGTGATCGTCGTCGAGTCGCGCCAGGATCTGACCATGCGCGTTGATCGAGATGCGATCCGGCTCATTGAACGCCGCGGCAGGGATTCGAACGCCACCGACGCGCGAGAAGTCCGACAGATCGAACGCGACCAGTTGCCCGGGTGGTTGAATCACCCACAATGTGACCTCGGGAAGCGCCTGGGCCGGATGCCCCGGGATCACAGCCAGAAGAAGCGCAGCGCATGCGAGCCGGTGGAGCCTGGTCATCATGCCGTCCAGACTACGCCGCGAATCCAGCGCAGGCGAGGGCATCGATGGAATGAGAGCTCTTAACGAGAGGTACTGTTACTCGGCACCAGACGTCTTGAAGCTTGAGTTGGCGGGGGGAGTCGCGATTCAGGGAATTCTGGCGGCGATGGTGGACGCGGTGAAAGAGCCCCGGACGACACTCTCAAACACATTGCGTAGGCTCCTTCCTCAGCCCCAAGCAGAGGTGCTCAACTATGAGAAATTAAACGAAAATAGTCGAGCACGTAGCTGGAATGACGGACCGTTTTGCAATTGGCCTTTACCGTGAGATTCATGGGATTCGGCTGCCAGGAGCGCGGTGGCTCTCGGTGGGCATCGTGGGCGGGGCACTGATCCTCGCCGCCTCCCGCATTACCGCCACGACCTGATCGCCATCGCCACCAAACACGCCAAGGGCGGCACGAACAAGGACGCGGCAAATCGCTTGTCGGTCGTGAGGAGTCTCGAATACGAGTATCGCTTCATCGAAAGCCCTTCCGCACGGCAGATCTCGCCGTACTCCGCAACTTGCTTCTGAATCGCCCCGCGCGAGAGCGCCCATATTGCGCGCTTCCCGTGCTTGTCCAGCGTCGGGAGGATGTCCTGGATATAGATGTACATGAACGGCAGGTGCAATCCCATGGCTAGGAGCGCCCACGCGACGAATACTCCGGTTATCCACGCGTCCATTCGCCCGTTCTCCCCTGCCCAATCCTCGCCACCTCCCGCATCACTGCCTCATCCGAGAGCCGCGAATGTCTCTTCTAGGTCCCGATGCTCGCGTCAGACGGTCATCTTTCCGCGTCATCTGCGCAGCCAGAAAACGACTAGCGATACGACCATCACGGCAACGAGAAAGAGGACGCTCCCAGTACCAGCCTTGTGAGACAAGACCAGCTGCACGATGATGAGCCCGCAGATCAACTGAATCATTCCCGTTACAAGAATGCGTGCGCGCCTTCTTTCGGCATCCGTGTGCCGGACCCCGCCCGGCTCCATCGTCCCTTTGAACGAGAGGCGTCCCAAGGCTGCCAAGAGGCCTCCGACTGCCGCGACCGCACTCACGCAGATGCTTATCCACACTCCCGCCGCATCTGGCCGGGCCACATCGCCCAGAAACCAGGCAATGAGCAACGCAGCGAATGCCGCGGTTCCGAGCGCGAAGAACAGCGCGCCGGCGACGCGGAAGAGTACATCCGGGATCTGCCCTAGCCTAGACACCGGCAGCCTCCCTTCGCGCGTGGGTGCACTCATGAGCGGACTCTTTCCATTTCTTCGGCAACTTTGCTGCTGGAGATGAATGAGCGTCACGCGCAGCTTGGGGGTGCCATCGGTGCCGCTCGGCGCGAGGATAACGCTGCTACCGAATCTGCTACCGACTTGCCCCAAATAGAGCGCCCCGGGAGTCGTCGAAACCCTTGGGGCACAATGTGCGATGCTCTTCAGGCGAGTTTAGGAATCCGCTGCTCGAGTCCTCCTGCGCCCCCAAAGCTTCGGTGGGATCCTACCGACAACCAGTTCTGCCAAGGTTTGCGAACCAATACGCTTGAGCACAGTCGGCAGCGGCGTGTGCCGGTGCCTTGATTTCTTGCCCACCTGAAATCGAGCGGGCCTAGGCTCGGAGAAGTACAAGCCGAGGCCATCGTGCTCGACCCACCAGTCGAATTGCGCGGTCAAGGCGTCAGCCAACTGGAGGCAGTCAGTCACGCCGTGAGAACGCCTCAGCTCCTCGGGGGCGGCAAGCTCCCGCCCCGTGAGAATTGCTGCCAGCTCTAGAGTTCGCTCTGTCGCATCAGCAGCACTCAGTCCCGCACGGCGCAAGTAGCTGTCCGTCACGGACGCGGTCACCCACGCGCCACGCGATGCCGGGGGGCGCCCCCGCACCTTCTCAGCGGCCGCACCTGGCCCTACGCGTCGGCCTTCTCGCGCCTTGAATTCGCGCTCCAGGCCCGGGGCCATTGAATCCACCACCAGCGCCGCCAGGTCGTGGTCCATGTGTCGGGGCGACCAGGTGAGCCATTGCCAGAGCCTGCTCAAGACCCTGCTTACGTCCGGCGAGTAGACGCGGAAGCGCGTTCCGCATACCAACGCGAAGAACAGCAGGGCGTCACCCTCGACCCCGTCGTGGGCCTCGGCGCCGCGCAGCCACGCCTCGAGCCGCGCTCGGTCCGCCTTCGGGTAGAGGTCGAGGACGCCGTCGAGCAGGTTTTCGGCACCCGCCTTGTCAGGCCCGCGGGCAAGGTCGACAAAATTCCGCTTGGAGTACTCGCGTCTGCGCCTGCGAGTGCGTGCCATCTCTCGCCTTCCGTTCTAGACGAAACCCGGACCGGAATTGAACGGGTTCCGCACCTATTGGCAGCTGGTCGGAAATGATACTCCCAGACCATGAACGCAAACCCACAGTGGAGCAGCTCGCATCCCGGTTCGCTGGCCACGCGGCTGTTCTCGGCGTTCGCCCGGAACAAAACGACCGCCCGGCTACTAGCTGCGCATGGAGAATTCACGGCGCTGGAATCGCCCGGCGGCGTGGAAGTGATCGAGTCGCCCGGTGAAACGGCTCCGTCAGCTAGTTGCCCCGAGGCGTCCGACGCGGGTGGATTTCGAAAATCAGATTTCGGAAATTCAGAAAATTCCGGGAATAGGACCAATCGAATTTCACGCGGAGACAGGGCAGGCATTTTCAGATGGTAAGCAAGCGGGAAGTGCTTGAGCTGATCGGGGAGCGGACCGGCGGAGGAAAGGGGACGTCCTTCCGACGAGTGGCGGATGATCTGTTCATCTCCGAGGACGCGGCCTGCTCGCACCTCAGCCGGCTGTGGCATGCACGACTCATCGAGACCGGCGACGGCCGCGCAGCGACCGATCTGGTGGCGGCGGGTCTCTCGATCCGGGAACTCAAGTTCCGGATCAGTGATCGCGGCCGCGCGCGTCTCCGGTGGTGGAAGGAGCGGGAACGGGAGCGCGAGGAGCCTTGGTGAACCGGCCCACGAATCTGGTCGCGACCTCAGCCGGCGCGCACTCCAAGGCTGGCCTCGGCGACCCACTGCTGACGATTCGCCAGCTCGCCACGCACCTGCAGCTCAACGTCAAGACCGTAGAGCGCATGGCACGTGCTGGCCGGCTGCCTAGCCTGCGGGTATGCGGCAGAGTTAGATTTCGTCCCAGCGACATCGCTTCGTGGCTGGCGGAACGGGAGGACCGCAAATGCCACGACTGCTAGCAGGCATCCGCCGGCGTGGCCGGAGCTTCTACTTCCGGATCCGCTCAGGTGGAGCGGAGAAAGCCATTCCGCTCGGCCGGGATCCCGATCGCGCAGTGACGCGCGCTCTCGAGATCTCCCGGCGAATCAAAGCGGGTTTGCCGCCCACGGAAGAGCGGCCGCCCATGTTCACGGTCGAGGACGCGGTGCGCAGCTGGCTGGAAGATCACGTTCGGCATGCCCGCCACGGAGCGTTCGCGGAAAACACGCGCGTACGCTGCGAGCGGGTGCTGATGCCGTTCATGGGCAAGCTGCCACTCGACCAGGTCACGGCGGGCACGCTGTTCGCCTACCGCAACCACCTGGTCAGCCGAAACAGCCGGCGTGGTCGACCGTTCTCCGCGGCCACGATCCGGATGTACCTGGGCGACGTGCGCGCGGTTCTCAACCACGCGCTCACGCTACAGGTGCTCGACCGATCACCGATCCCGCGGCGTTGGCTGCCCAGGCTCCCCGAACGGGCCCCGGAGGTGCTCACTTCCGATGAGCAGGCAGTCCTCAGGGCGCTCCCCGGTGATTATGGGCGGGCGCTGCGGCTTCTGCTCGGAACTGGCATCCGCTGGGGTGAGCTGGACCGCGCAACGGCGCAGGACGTGCAGGGCGGCAAGCTGGTGATTCGCCGCAGCAAGTCCGGGAAGGTGCGCCGGGTCCCGCTTCCGGCCGATGTGCTGGCCGATTGCCAGGGGCGGGTCGGGAAGCTGTTCTCGTTCCGCGATGCGTGCAGGTTCAACAAGCAGGTTCGAGAGCTGTCGGGCATCACACGATTTCACTCGCACCTGTGCCGGCACACGTTCGCAACGGAGTGGCGTCAGGCCAACGGCTCGCTCGCTGCCCTTCAGGCGATCCTGGGTCACGGGACGATCGCGGTGACCGAGCGCTACGGCACGATCAGTGATGATCTGGTCGAGCGCGAAGCCCTGCGGATCGCGCAACTCCGTCCCCAGGGGCGGATCGGTGAAGAACGGGACAGAAAGCGGGACACGGCAAACAGTGTGCCGGAGCTAAGTTGGTGCGCCGCGAAGGAATCGAACCTTCAACCTACTGATTAAGAGTCAGTTGCTCTGCCAATTGAGCTAGCGGCGCCCCGGACGGGTCGCGCGAAGGGTAGGTCCGCGCAAAAAGGCCGCGCTAATCTAGGTTGCGCGCGACGATGCGTCAAGCCGAAACGGGTGCGCGGCGCGGCCTCGGAGCGCGCAGCGGGCCCACGTCACGCGCACATCGAGCCGCGTAGCGCGCCCCGCACCCGCGCCCGCCGCATGCTATCCTGCGCGCCATTTCCTTCCCAGGGAGCGCCCTTGTCCCAAGTCGCGAGCGAAAAGAGCTTCCTCTTGAAGTTCCTGCTCTACTGGCTGCCGGTGCTGGTGGTGGTCACGATCATCATCTCGCTCGGCGAGGTGCCGCACCTTCAGCCGCCGGTCCAATTCTGGCAGTCCGACAAGCTCTTCCACATGCTCGAGTTCGGCGCGCTCGGCACGCTGCTCGCGCGCGCGCTCAAGGGCTCGACGCGAATGAATCCATGGACCGTGTTCGCGATCACCACGCTGTTCGGCGCGCTGGTCGGCGCGTGCGACGAGTATTTTCAGCAGTTCGTCCCCGGGCGCGAGTCCAGCGTGTTCGATTGGGCCGCCGATGTCACGGGGACGGTGCTGGCTCAGCTCGTCTTCTGGCGGGTCAAATGGCGCTGAAGCATCAGGCGCCGCGCGGCACGCGCGATCTGCTGCCGGAGGAACTCGCGCACTGGCACTGGGCGGAGGCGAAAACGCGCGCCGTCATGTCGCGCTATGGCTACGGAGAAATCCGCACGCCGATCTTCGAGGACTTCGAGCTGTTCGCGCGCACCTCGGGCGAAGCCAGCGACGTGGTGAAGAAGGAGATGTATCGCTTCAAGGACCTCGGTGATCGCGACCTCGCGCTGCGCCCGGAGGGCACAGCCAGCGTGGCGCGCGCGTACCTCGAGCGCGGCATGGGCGGGCACGCGCGCATCCATCGCCTCTGGTACATGGGGCCGATGTTCCGCTACGGCCGGCCGCAGAAAGGGCGCTACCGCCAGTTCTATCAGGTGGGCGCCGAGATCATCGGCTCCGCGGCGCCGGGCGCCGATGTCGAGATCATCGCGCTGTTCGTGGACCTCTTCGACGCGTGGGGCTTCTCGAATCTCATCGTCAAGGTGAACAGCGTCGGCACGCCCGAGACACGCCACGAATACGGCGAGCAGCTGCGCCACTGGTTGCATCCGGTGATGAGCGAGCTGAGCGGCGATTCGCAGGCGCGCCTCGCGGCCAATCCGCTGCGCGTGCTCGACTCCAAGGACCCCAAGGATCTCGAGCTGTTCGCGAGGCGCGAGAAGGCCGGCGCCCCCATGCCGCGCATGCTGGATGCGCTCGACGTCGAATCGCTGCGCCATTGGGAGCGCGTGCTCGAGGGTCTGGCAGCGCTCGGCATCGCCAATGAAATCGATCACGGGCTGGTGCGCGGGCTCGACTACTACACGCGCACCGCGTTCGAGGTGCACGACCCTTCGCTCGGCGCGCAGAGCGCGCTCGGCGGCGGCGGCCGCTACGACGGCCTGATCGAGGAGCTGGGCGGCCCGGCCACGCCGGGCGTGGGATTCTCGATCGGGCTCGATCGCGTGATGCTGGCGCTCGAAGAGCATCGCGGCGCCGCGGTGCATGCGGTGAGCTCGGTGTTCGTGGCGGCGATGGATTCCACACGCGCGGCGGCGGCGGCGCTCACACGCGAGCTGCGCCGCGAATTCGTGGTGGATTGCGATCTCGAAGCGCGCGGCATGGGCGCGCAGATGAAGCAGGCCGACAAATCGGGCGCGCGCGTCGTGGTGCTGCTCGGCGAGGACGAATGGAAGCGCGGCGAGGTGCTGCTGAAGGATCTTGCCTCGGGCGAGCAGCGGCCGGTGGCGCGCGCGAAGCTTGCGGAGGCGCTGCGGCAGAGCCTCGCCGAGCCGCTTCGACAGAAACTCTCGCCAGGGGAGGGCCGTTGAAGCTCGAAGACCTGGGCGATTGGAAGCGCACGCACACCTGCGGCGAATTGCGCCGCTCGCACGCCGGCTCGACCGCGACCGTGATGGGCTGGCTGCACCGCATGCGCGATCACGGCGGCGTGCTGTTCGTGGACCTGCGCGACCGGTATGGCATCACCCAGGTCGTGTTCCATCCCGAGACCGGCGGCAAGCCGCTTCTCGAGCGCGCGGCGGCGATGGGCAACGAGTGGGTGTTCGCGGTGCGCGGGCTCGTCAACCCGCGGCCCAAGGAGTCGCTCAATCCCGAGCTTCCGACCGGCGAGATCGAGCTGGATGCGCGCGAGCTCAAGATCCTCTCGGCCTCCGACCCGCTGCCGTTCCAGGTCAACGACGATTCGAATCTCGCGAGCGAGGATCTGCGCCTGAAATACCGCTTCCTCGACCTGCGGCGTCCCGAGCTCGCGCGCGTGCTGGCGCTGCGCCATCGCGTGCTGCAGGCGGCGCGGGCCCATCTCTCGGCGCATCAGTTTCTGGAAATCGAGACGCCGATTCTCGTCAAGCCGACACCCGAGGGCGCGCGCGACTACGTCGTGCCGAGCCGCGTGCACCACGGCAAGTTCTATGCGCTGCCGCAATCGCCGCAGCTCTACAAGCAGACGCTCATGATCGCGGGCTGCGATCGCTATTTTCAGATCGCGCGCTGCCTGCGCGACGAGGATCTGCGCGCCGACCGGCAGCCCGAGCACACCCAGATCGACCTCGAGATGAGCTTCGTGACCGAGGAGGATGTCTTCACCGCCGTCGAGGGCGTGTATCGCGCGGTGTGGAAGGAGTGCCTCGGGGTCGACCTCCCCACGCCTTTCCCGCGCCTCACGTTCCGCGAGGCGATGAGCCGCTTCGGCTCCGACAAGCCCGACCTGCGCTTCGGCCTCGAGTTCTCGATCGTCACGGACGTGCTGGCGAAGTCTCCCATCAACGTGGTGGCGAACGGCGCGAAGGCGCAAGGCGGCGTGGGCGTCGCGCTCGCGATCCCGGACGGCGCCGAGATCTCCGGCACGCAGCTGCGCAGGTTCGAGGACATCGTGAAGGACGCGGGCGCCGGGGGCCTCAGCTTCTTCAAGGTGCTGGATTCGGAGCGCGCCCGCATCGAGAAGATCTTCCCCGGCGCGCTCGCCGATGAGTTCCTGAAGCGCGCGGGGGCGAAGAGCGGCGATGCGGTGGTGTTCACCTCCGGCCCCTGGGAGAAGACGCTCAAGGCGCTCGGCGTGCTGCGCAGCGAGCTGGGCCGCGGCGAGCTCGAGCGGCTGGGTTTACTCAACGCCCCGCCCGAGAAGCAGCAGTGGCGGTTTCTCTGGGTGCGCGAGTTCCCGCTCTTCGAGTGGAATCCCGATCGCAAGGCGTGGGACGCGCGGCATCACATGTTCACCATGCCGAATCCCGATTCCCTCGCGAAGCTCGAGAGCGACCCGGGCGGCGTCTACGCGCAACTCTACGACGTCGTATTGAATGGCAACGAGCTGGGCTCGGGCTCGATCCGCATTCACCGCCCCGACATTCAGGAGCGCGTGATGAAAGTAGTGGGCTTCACGCAGGAGCAGCTGAGCGAGAAGTTCGGCTTCCTGATCGACGCCTATCGCTACGCTTCGCCGCCGCATGGCGGCATCGGCATGGGACTCGATCGCATCGTCATGCTGCTCGCGGGGCGCGACAGCATCCGCGACACGATGGCGTTCCCCAAGACCGCGAGCGCGGTGAGCCTGATGGACGGATCTCCGGCGGCGATCGAACCCGAGACGCTGAAGGAGCTGGGGATCCGGATCGAGGGCTGAAGCGGCGCCGCGCGGCCTAGCCCGAGGCCAGGCGCTTCGCGAGGTCGGCGAGATCCGCGGCCAGCTTGTTCAGCTGATCTTCATCCGACGTCGCCGGCGCGGGCGAAGCCGCCGCGGTGCGCGGCGCGGCGGGCGGCGGGCCAAGACGATTGAGCGCCTGAGTGACTTCATCGCTGGCGCTCGGCTGCACGCGAGGCGCGGCCCTGGGCGCCGGCTTGAGCGCGGGCGGCCTGGCCTCGGCAGCGGGCTTGGCCTCGGCAGCGGGCTTGGGCGCGGCAGCGGGCTTCGGCTCCGCGCTCGCCGCGGCTGGCTTCGGAGCCTCGGCCGGCCTGGGCGCTGCGGCCGCGGGTTTCGGCTGGGCAGGAGCCGCGGGCCTCGCCTGAACCGGCTCTGCGCTCGTCGCCGGTTTCGGCTCCGCGCTCGCGGCGGCCGGCTTCGGAGCCTCGGCCGGCTTCGGCTCCGCGTTCGAGGCGGCGGGCTTCGGAGCCTCGGCAGGTTTCGGCTCCGCGCTCGCCGGGGCGCGCTCACGCTTCTCGGCCGCGGCCGGTTTCGGCTCGGCGCTCGCTCCCGGGCGCTTTTGCAACGCATCGGCTGTGGAACGGAAGCTTTTCGACGTCTCGCCGCGCTTGGTCTCGACTTCGATTCCGATCTGCTGGAGGAATGGCGTCGGGAGAATCCCGCCCAGGCAGCAGATGATGGTTTCGTTGGGAATGCTGATGGCCTTCCCGGCGTGGTCCAACTCAACCGCGTCGGCCTTGACCTCCTTGACCTTCGATTCGTAGAGGACCGTGAGCCGGCCTTCCTTGGCCGCCTGCTCCACCTTCTTCCGGTTCTTCTCCTTCGCGCGCGTGAACGACTTCTCGCGGTAGGAGAGCGTGACCGTCGCTCCCTTCTCGTCCGCGAGCGCATGCGCGGCCTCGAGCGCGCTGTCGCCGCCGCCGACCACGAGCACGTGCTTGCCCGCGAACTCGGCCGGATCGATCAGTCGATACGTCACCTTGGGGAGATCGTCGCCCGGAACGCCGAGCTTGCGCGGCGTGCCCCCTCGGCCCAGGCACAGCAGCACCGTCAGGCTCTTGTATTCGCCCACCGTGGTCTTCACGACGAAACCGTCGTTGGTGCGCGTGATGTTCTCGAGGCGCTCCCGAAAGTTGATCTTGACGCTCGTGTCCTTCAGCACCTTCTGCCAGAACTCGAGCAGCTTCTCCTTCGTGGTTTCGGTGATCTTGACCTTGCCCACCAGGGGGAGGTCCACCGCACGGGTCATGACGATCTTTCCGCGCGGGAAGTTGTAGACCGTGCCGCCCAGGTCGCCCTGCTCGATGGTCCGGTAGCGCAACTTGCTCTGCATCGCGTTGAGCGATGCGGAGAACCCGGCGGGGCCGGCGCCGACGATCAGCACATCGAGGCGATCGCCCTGTCCGATTCCGGAGACCTTCTTGATGGACTCGAGCGCGGAGCGGCCCTGGTCGATTGCATTCGCGATCAGTCCCATGCCGCCGAGCTCCCCGGCGATGAAGATGTTGGGGGAGTTGGTTTCGAAGTTCGGTTTGACGATTGGAATGTCGACGCCGCGCTTCTCGGTGCCGAACACCAGCTCGATCGCGTTGGTCGGGCAGGCGACCTTGCAGGCCCCGTGCCCGATGCAGTGTGCCGCGTCCACCAGCACCGCCTTGCCGCGAACCAGGCCGAGTGGCGAGTGCAACGGCATCTCCGGACACGCGTCGATGCAACCGCCGCAACCGATGCACGCCACCTCGTCGATCACCGGGTGGAGCGAAGGAGGCTCGTTCGCTCCGGCCTGCACGTTCTCCTTGAGCAACACCGACGCCTCGCGCTCCTTCTTGACGTGCCGGAGCACGTAGAAGACCGTGAGGAGGATGGTGCCGCCGACGAAGATGAGTGTGGTCAGCATGCGGAGTCGCTCTCCCCGAGCGTGAGCTACAGCCCTTCCGGGATCGACGCGCGGACGATCTGCTCGATGTCCGACTGCGTTCCGATCGCCTTGGCGTGCTTGCCCAGGATGTCGTTCACGATCAGGTAATTCACGATGTCCCGCAGGGTCACATCGCGCTCTTCGGGCCACTGCGCGAAGCTGAGGTCCGCGAGCCGGACGATCTCACGGGCTTTGACCGCATCGCACGACAGCCGCTTCGCGATGGCGCGGACGTAGAGAGCCTCCCCGCTCAGCTCGGGGCTATCGGCCTTCAAGACGCCAAAGATGCCGAGCATGTCGGCGCACTGCTGGCGCGCCATCGCGCGCTCGCGTTGCTGAACCATTCCGTTCAAGAAGGGCAGGTGCCTGGCGACGCGCCAGAGCACGTGGTCAGTCCCATCGACGACCTGGTCGACCGTTTCCCTCGTCAGCTTGTCGATCACGCGCTCATCCTTGTCGGGCATGGTCATGTTCCTCCGGGACAGCAAGGGGTCGGTGGGACGGGCGGCCGCATGCTCCTCCACCCAACCTAGGTAGGCTGTCATGGAATGACAATCACGGAGTTCGATTTCCGCCCGCCGGCGGCGCACTCGCTGCGCGCTAAGCTCCTGCAGCCTCTGAGGGTGCGGCCTCACTTCCGCCCTCCGATATTGCGGAAGCGTTCCCTGCGGTGAGAATCGGCCCGCGCGAGAGCCCACTTGAGGTCTTTCCAGGCCGCCAAATCGTCGCAAGTGCGCGGCCTGACGGCACATCCTCGATCGCAAAACGATGCAATCGGGCGCATGATCCCCGTTCCATTCGAGGCCCTGGAGGCGCGAGTCGCTCATTCCCCGTCCCTCCTCTAAGAGAGCACGACGTTATCCTCAGGATGCGGCTCTGGGTGCCAAGACCATCCAAAACCTGCGAAATGGGGGAATTCGCGTGGGTTGGGAGGACGGCCGATCGCCGCAACTCCCGCCACCTCAATGAATTGATATTTCGTTCGCTCGAAGTTCGGGCCTGCCCGCACGGGGACCACGCAATGGCCGTGCCGGTGGCGCGCCACCCGGGCCTGCCCGGAAAGACGAGGGCGGCCATCTCGGCCGCCCCCATTCTCATTCTAGTTCTCGTTCTCATTCGCCCCGAGTATCGAGCGCCAAGCTTGCCGGGCGAAGCCGCTCGCGGCGCCCGCGCCCTTACGGGGTCATGGCCTTCATGCGCTCTTTCATCTCGGCCTCGGTGACGTTTTCCTTACGCGTCCCGATGCCCCAGATGTGACCGAACGGATCCTTGATCTGCCCGTAGCGATCACCCCAGAACTGATCGGCGAGCGGCATGTTCTCGGTCCCGCCAGCCTCGATCGCGCGCTTGAACATCGCGTCGCAATCCTCGGTGTAGATGTGAAGCGAAACGGCGGTGCCGCCGAGCTTCTGCGGCGAGGGGTTGCCCATTCCCGGCATCTCGTCGGTCAGGAAGAGGATCGAGTCTCCAATCTTGAGCTCGGCGTGCATGACGAGCCCGCCGGGCCCGTTCATGCGGCCCTTCTCGGTCGCTCCGAACACGCGCTGGTAGTAATCGATCGCGCGAGGAGCGTCCTTCACGGTCAGGCTGGGGGTGAGGGTGTGAAAACCGGTGGGAATCGGATCGACTTTGCTCATGACGAGATCTCCCTGCCGCCACCCCGGGGGCAAACCGGGCGGGGGCGGCGTGTCGCATCCGTGCGTGTGTCGAAGGGCGCTTGCCGGATCCATCGCGGCGGCGCTGGCGGGGATTCGGTCCGCATGATACCCCTTGGAGCCCTATGGCGGCACGGCGAATGACGAGCAGTGTGGGGGGCGGCTCGAGCGCGGCCATCGTGCTCGAGGGGCCGGGGCTCGCGCTCGATCGCCGCGAATGGCTCGAGACCGATGGGCTCGGCGGATTCGCTTCGGGCACGGTTTCGCTCGCGCGCACGCGCCGCTATCACGCGCTGCTGCTCTCGGCGATGCAGCCGCCGCTCGCCCGCCGCGCGCTGGTCCAGGGCTTCGAGGCCTGGCTCACCACGCCGCGCGGGCGCTTCGCGCTCAGCTCCCAGCGCTACGCGCCGGGCGTCACGCATCCGGATGGCGCGAGCCGCATTCGCTCGTTCGCGCTCGATCCCTGGCCGCGCTGGCTGTTCGAGTGCGAGGACGGCACGCGCGTCTCGCTCGAGATCTTCGCGCGCTTCGGGCTCCCCCTGACCGCGCTCTCGTGGCGGCTGATCGCGCCCGGCGCGGAGGGCGCGGGGCCGCTGATGCTCGAGTGGCGCCCGCTCCTGTCGGTGCGCGATCCGCACACGCTCCATCACGAGAATCCGGCGTTCGACTTCTCGGCGGTGGTCGAGGAGTGCGAGGGATCGGCGCGCGAGCAGGCGCCGGCCGAGACCGCGCATGCCGCGGGGAATGGCAAGGCCGCCGCGCACGGCAACGGCGCGCACGCCGATCGGGCTCCGGGCACGCGCGTCGCGTGGCGGCCGTATGCCGGCGAGCCGCAGGTCCTCGCGCTCACGAACGGCCATTACGCGCACGAGCCCGAATGGTACCGGCAGTTTCTGTATGAGGCCGAGAGCGCGCGCGGGCTCGACGATCGCGAAGATCTCGCCTCGCCCGGCACGTTCCGCTTCGACCTCGCCGCGCGCGACGCGGTGCTTCTGATCGCAGCCGCCACCGAGGAGACGCGCGAGCTGCTCGCGGCGCCCGATCCCGATGCGCTGATCCACAAGCTGCGCAGCAGCGAAAAGCGCCGGCGCCGCTTCGCGGATCGGCTCGAGCGCGCCGCCGACTGGTTCATCGTGCGCCGCGGTCGGGGAAAGAGCGTGATCGCAGGCTACCCGTGGTTCGGCGAGTGGGGGCGCGACACGTTCATCGCGGTGCGCGGTCTCTGCCTCGCGATCGGCCGCATGGACGATGCGCGGCGCATTCTCATCCAGTGGAGCTCATCGCTCGCCGATGGCCTGATGCCGAATCGGTTTCCGGATGGCGGCGAGGCACCCGAGTACAACTCGGTGGACGCGCCGCTGTGGTTCGTCGTCGCGGTCAACGAGTTCCTCGAGGCCGAGCGCGAGCGCGACAAGCGCGTGGGCGCCGCCGATCGCCTCAAGCTGCGCGGCGCCGTGGCCGCCGTGCTCGAGGCATACCTGCGCGGCACCGGCTTTGGCGTGCGCGTGGACGCGGACGGCCTGCTCGAGGCCGGCGCGCCCGGCACGCAGCTGACCTGGATGGACGCCCGCGTCGCGGGGCAACCCGTCACGCCGCGCGCGGGCAAGCCGGTCGAGGTGCAGGCGCTGTGGATCAACGCGCTCCTGATCGGCGCCAGCATCTCGGCGCGCTGGGCCGAAACTGCGCGCCGCGCGCGCGAGGCGTTCGAGCGGCGCTTCTGGAACGAGGATCGCGACTGTCTCTTCGACGTGGTGGACGTGAATCACGAGAAGGGCGCTCTCGACGACGCGCTGCGGCCGAACCAGCTGCTGGCGGTGGGCGGGCTCCCGTTCGCTTCGCTCAAGGGCGAGCGCGCGCGCCGCATGGTCGACACCTGCGAGCGCGAGCTGTGGACGCCGCTCGGCTGCCGCACGCTCTCGCCCGGCGATGCGGGCTACGCGCCGCGCTTCGGTGGAACGGCCGCCGAGCGCGACGCCGCATACCACCAGGGCACGGTGTGGCCGTGGCTCGCGGGCCCGTTCATCGAGGCCTGGGTGCGCGTGCGCGGCAGCACGGCCGAGGCCCGGCGTCAGGCACGCGATCGATTCTTCACGCCCCTCATCGCGAATCTCGATCTCGCGGGGCTGGGCTCGCTGCCCGAGGTCGCCGACGGCGACGCGCCGCACCTGCCCGGCGGCTGCCCGTTCCAGGCCTGGTCGGTGAGCGAGGTCCTGCGGCTCGATCGGCTGGTCCTCGGCGGCGGCACGCTCTCGAGCGCGCGCCGCGTCGTCACCGTGCGCACGCGCCGCGCCGGCGGACCGGCCCGCTAGTCCATGACCGACGCCGAGGCGCTGCGGCTCGCCGAGGACGACGCGCGCGAGAAGAACTGGAAGCGCTGGGGCCCCTACCTCTCCGAGCGCCAGTGGGGCACGGTGCGCGAGGACTACTCCGAGCAGGGCACGAGCTGGGACTACTTTCCGCACGATCATGCCCGCAGCCGCGCGTATCGCTGGGGCGAGGACGGTCTGCTCGGTATCACCGATCGCGAGTGCCGGCTGTGCTTCGCGCTCGCGCTCTGGAACGGACACGATCCGATCCTGAAGGAGCGCCTGTTCGGGCTTTCCGGTCCCGAGGGCAATCACGGCGAGGACGTGAAGGAGTGCTACTACTACCTCGACGCCACGCCCACCCATTCGTACTTGAAGGCGCTCTACCGGTATCCGCAGGCGACGTTTCCGTATGCCGAGCTGCTGGCTGAGAATCAGCGGCGCGGCAAGAGCGACCGCGAATACGAGCTGGCCGACACCGGCGTGTTCGACGGCGGCCGCTACTTCGACGTCACGGCCGAGTACGTGAAGGCCGCTCCCGACGACATCGCGATCCGCATCACGGTCGAGAACCGCGGCCCCGAGGCGGCGCGGCTCCACCTGCTGCCGATGCTGTGGTTCCGCAACAGCTGGAGCTGGGGGCGGAGCGGGCCCGAGTATCCGCCACGGCCCTCGCTCACGCGCGAGAGCGCCACCGCGATCGCGGCGCGCCACGCCACGCTCGGCCGCTACCGCCTCGAGATCGGGCCCAGCGAGGCCGATGCGCCCGAGTTGCTCTTCACCGACAACGAGACCAACGAGCGACGGCTGTTCGATGCGCCCAATCCGGGGCCGTACGTGAAGGACGCGTTTCACGACTACGTGGTGAACGGAAAGCGCGACGCGGTGAATCCCGCGCAAACCGGAACGCGGGCGGCCGCGCATTTCACGCTTTCGGTGCCGGCGGGCGCGCGCGCGACGTTCCGGCTGCGCTTGGCGGACGTCGAGGCGCACGCGGCGCCGGCCGACTTCGGCGCCCGGTTCGACGAGCTGTTCGCCGAACGCATCCGCGAGGCGGACGTCTTCTACACCGAGCGCATGCCGGATCCCTTCACCGCCGACGAGCGCCGCGTCGCGCGCCAGGCGTGGGCCGGCCTCATCTGGTCGCGCCAGTTCTATCACTACGTCGTGAACGAGTGGCTGGAGGGCGATCCCGCGCAGCCCGAGCCGCCGCCGGCGCGCCTCACCGGACGCAATCACGACTGGACGCACCTTCACAACCGCGACGTGATCTCGATGCCGGACAAGTGGGAGTACCCGTGGTACGCGGCCTGGGATCTCGCGTTCCACACCGTGGCATTCGCGAAGATCGATCCGGCGTTCGCGCGCCAGCAACTCGTGCTGTTCCTGCGCGAGTGGTACATGCACCCGAACGGTCAGCTGCCCGCGTACGAGTGGGCGCTGGCGGACGTGAATCCTCCGGTGCACGCGTGGGCGGCGTGGCGCGTGTACAAGCTCACCGGCCGGCGCGGCGAGCGTGACCGCGCGTTTCTCGAGCGCGTGTTTCACAAGCTGCTCATCAACTTCACGTGGTGGGTGAATCGCAAAGACGTCGAAGGCCACAACCTCTTCGCCGGAGGATTCCTGGGGCTCGACAACATCGGGCTCTTCGACCGCTCGAAGCCGCTGCCCGGCGGCGCGCACCTCGAGCAGGCCGACGGCACCGCATGGATGGCGTTCTTCTGCGGCACGATGTTGTCGATGGCGCTCGAGCTGGCGGCCGAGGAGCCGGTATACGAGGACGTCGCGTCCAAGTTCTTCGAGCACTACGTCGCGATCGTCGATGCCATGAACTCGTTCGGCGGCACCGGCCTGTGGGACGAGGCGGACGGCTTCTACTACGACCAGATCCACACCGACGGCGTGGTGGTGCCCCTGCGCGTGCGCTCGATGGTCGGGCTGATCCCGCTCATGGCGTGCGAGATCCTCGACGACGAAGTGCTGGGCCGCCTGCCGGGATTCATGAAGCGGCTCAACTGGTTCCTCGAGAACCGGCCCGACCTGACGCGCCACATCTCCTATCTGTGCAGCGCCATGAAGGGCGGCCACTGTCACCGCCTGCTGGCGATCCCGAGCCGCGAACGGCTCGAGCGCGTGCTGCCCGTGATGCTGGACGAGAACGAATTCCTCTCGCCCTACGGCATTCGCTCGCTGTCGCGCGCCTATCTCGAGAATCCGTACCGCGTGAATCTGTCGGGCGTTCCCTTCGAGGTCCACTACTCGCCGGCGGAATCGGACACCGTGCTGTTCGGCGGCAATTCCAACTGGCGCGGGCCGGTATGGATGCCGGCGAACTACCTCTTGATCGAGGCGCTCGAGCGCTACCACCACTTCTACGGCGACGACTTGATGGTCGAGTGTCCGACAGGATCGGGCCGGCGCATGAACCTGCTCGAGGTCGCGAGCGAGCTGGCGTCACGGCTCTCGAGGCTGTTCCTCGCCGGGCCAGACGGAAAGCGCCCGTGCCTGGGCGCGTCAGCGCGCTTCGCGGGCGATCCGCGCTGGAAGGATCATCTGCTCTTCCACGAGTACTTCCACGGCGACACCGGCGAGGGACTCGGCGCCTCACATCAGACCGGATGGACGGCGCTGGTGGTGCGCTGCCTCGAGAAGAACGCGGTGGCGCGGCTCGCGGCCAGCGATCCGGCACGCGCGACCCGGCGCGTGCCGCGGACTCCTCAGGAGGCGAAGACCACGCTCTGAAGCGCCTGGAACGCGGCGAGAGCGAGGGCGAGCGCTCCGGCGACGAGCAAGACGGCGAGCGCTCGGCGCAACGCCTGCGCGAGATCCATGCTCGCCGCACGTGACTGATTTCTCATTCGAATTCCCCTGCGTGAGTCTCGAGCCCCGCCCGTTTTCTCTCTACGCCCGCCCGCGTGCGCGGGTTGCGGCCTGAAGCCTGGCCGGCCATGCGGCCCGGCACCCACCATCCCGGCCAACCGGGGCGTCAGCCGTTTGGACCCCGATGCGGCGCCGGGGGTTGAAACCGCATAGTCTGCGGAACTTGGGGCCGGGGAGCGCCGAGGGGCGTCCCAACCTTCGGTTCGCTCGGGGGGTCCAAATGAACGCATGGAGCACTCGGCTCTCATCGCCATGACCGCGTTCCGGGGTTCGGGGCCGCCGAGAGCGGCGGTGGGCGCCGACGACGTCAGTCTCGCGGTGCGCGGGGACATGCGCGCCTTCGAGCGCCTCTATCGCGAGCACGGCCCGCGCGTTCACTCGCTGGCCTGCCGCATGATCGGCGCGGACGAGGCGCCGGAGGTCACGCAGGATGTGTTCGTGCGAGCATGGCAGGCCCTCTCGAGCTTTCGCGGCGAGTCGGCGTTCGGCACCTGGCTGCACCGGATCGCGATCAACGTGGTGCTCACGCGCCGCGCGCGGCACGGGAAAGCCCGGGATCGGTTCGATCCGGATCCCGCGACGCTCGAGCGGCTCGAGACGCCGGCCGCCCATCGCGATCTCTCGATGGACTTCGAGCGCGCGATCGCGCGGCTGCCGGATGGCGCGCGGCAGGTGTTCGTGATGCACGATGTGGAAGGGTTCACGCACGAGGAGATCGGCGGCCTGCTGGGGGTGACCGATGGAACCTCGAAGGCCCAGCTCCATCGGGCGCGTATGCTGATGAGACGTCACCTGGGAAGGGAGTAAGAGCGACTTGAGTCACGACGCCTGGACCGACCGGCTTTCCGATTACCTCGACGGCGCGATGAGCGTGGACGAGCGCGGCGCGTTCGAAGCCCACCTCGCGGCTTGCGACGAGTGCGCTCGCGCGCTCGAGTCGCTGCGCGAGATCGTGGCGCGTGCGCGCTCGCTTCCGGACCGCGCGCCCGAGCGCGACCTGTGGCCGGAGATCTTGTCACGCCTCGCCGATGGCCCGGCGGCTCCCGCCCACGCGCCGCGGAGGATGGTGTTCCGCCTGCCGCGCCACGTGCACCTCACGCTGCCGCAGGCGCTCGCGGCCGGCTTCGCGCTGGTCGCGCTCTCGGGCGGTCTCATGTGGTGGGCGCTCCGCCACGAGTCGCCCGCTGCGCCGAGCGGCGCACCTTCGGCGGGCGCGATCGCCCGGCGCGCGAGCGGTGCGGAGCCGGGCGCCGCCCCATCCGGCGACTCGAGCCTGCGCGCGGCCCCCCGGTCCACGAAGGGTGGAACGAGCGCGCCGCTCCCGAGTGGCCTGTCAGGCCCCAACGACGCGGCGAGCTACGCGGCCTACGAGGCGCACTACGATCAGGCGATCGCCGAGCTCGAACGCACGTTGCAGGAGCATCGCGCCGAGCTCGACACCTCGACGGTGCGGGTCGTCGAGCAGGACCTCGTCATCATCGACCATGCCATCGCGCAGGCGCGGCACGCTCTCGAAGCGGACCCGGCGAGCCCCTATCTTCACCAGCACCTTGCCCTGCAGATGAAACTCAAGCTCGACCTGCTGCGCCGCACCGCGGCGTTCGCGGGCGGACAGGGCTAAAGGAGATCAACCGGATGACGCCATTGCTGGTCGCAGTGCTCGCCTCGGTCACACTCGGGAATCGCGCCGACACCACGCTCACGGTGCACTCGGGCGGCCGGCTCGAAGTGAGCAACTTTGCGGGCTCGGTCGCCGTATCCGCCTGGGGCCGCGACGCGGTGCGTATCCGGGTGCGTTCGGGCGCCGGCACCGAGGTCGAGGTTTCGCCCTCGCTCGGCGGCCTGGAGGTCAGCTCCAGCGACCGCCGCGGGCCGCCCGAGCGCGTCGAGTACGACATCACGGCGCCGACCTGGATGCCGATCGACGTCTCGGGGCCCATGAACGACGTCGAGATCGATGGCAGCAAGGCCAGCGTGAAGGTCGAGACCGTGAACGGGAGCGTGACGCTGCGCGGGGGCAACGGCAACATCGAGCTGAGCAGCGTGAACGGTGACGTCGCGGTGACGGGGGCGAGCGGTCGCCTCAAGATCAGCGCCATCAGTCAGGGCGTGACCGCTTCGCGCCTCGCCGGACAGGCGGAGATCGAAACGGTGAACGGCGACATCCTGCTCGACGATTCTCAGCTCGACGCGCTCGACGCCAGCAGCGTGAGCGGCAATCTGTGGATGAGCGGAACGCTGCGTGAGCAGGGCCGCTACAACCTCGAGTCGCACAACGGCGACATCCAGGTGGTGATGCCCGACCAGCCCAACGCGCGGGTGACGGTTTCGACCTACTCGGGCGAGCTGTCCTCGGACTTCGCGGTGGGGCTGAGCCGGCTGAGCAGCAAGGAGAACGTGAACTTCACGCTCGGCAGCGGCGGCGCGCACCTCGATCTGCAGTCGTTCAGCGGCCGCATCCAGCTGCTCAAGGCGAGCGATGTCGAGGCGATGCGGCGGACGCTGAAGAGCTCCCGCCCCGCCAAGGAAAAGGAAGAGGATTCAAAGAAGTCAGACGACTCGGACGACTGACCGGAAACGGAGGTGCCCATGAAGTTCTCGATCCCCCTGCACCGGCTGCCAGCGCTCTCGCGCTGGAGCCTGGCGCTCGCCCTCGTACTCTCGACCGCCCTCGCCACGCCGCTGCGCTCCGTCGCCGACCGCGACGACAGCTCGGACGACTGGACCAAGGGAACCCCCGACTTCGAATGGTCGGGCGCGCTCAAGGCCAATCAGTCCGTGACGATCAAGGGGGTGAACGGCCGGATCATCGCGGGCACCACGTCCGGCGACAAGGTCGAGGTGCGCGCGTGGAAGCACGCCAATCGCTCCGATCCCGCCGAGGTCAAGATCGAGATGACCACGGACGAGAACGGCATCACGGTGTGCGCGCTCTACCCGGCGCCTTCCGGGAGCACGCCGAACACGTGCGAGGCCGGCGATCACACCCACATGAACGTGAAGGACAACGATGACGTCCAGGTGCGCTTCGTGGTCCGCGTGCCGGCGGGCATCGGTTTCAACGCCCACAACGTGAACGGCGGCGTGACGGCGATCGGGCTCACCGGGCCGGTCAAGGCGCGCACCGTCAACGGTGCAGTCGAGATCGTGACCTCGGGACGCGCGGAAGCTTCCACCGTGAACGGATCGATCCACGCCTCGCTCGGCGCCTCGAGCTGGACCGATCCCGTCAAGTTCGAAACCGTGAATGGCGGCATCCACCTTTCGGTGCCCACCACGCTCAACGCGGACGTGGACTGTTCGACCGTGAACGGGAGCATCGAGAGCGACCTGCCGTGGCTCGTGAAGGGCAGGATCGGGCGCACGCACGTCGAGGGTACGTTCAACAAGGGCGGGAGCCCCCTCCGCATCTCGACGGTGAACGGCAGCATCGAGATCAATTCGGGAACCTAGCTCGTACTTGGGGGGGCGGGGCCGCCAGGCTCCGCCCCGACCCCGCGCATGGGGCGCCTGAGGCCCGCGGCGCCGGTGCGCGGAAGCGGCCGCGGGCTCGCGCGGCGGCCGATCTGCTATAACTCCACGGCCGATGCGCCCGACTGGGCGCGATCCAGCGGCACGCTCCAGCCCGCAAGGACCGCATGGAACTCATCGAGTCCCATCTCGATACCCAGAGTGCGGAGTTCAAGGCCAACGCGGCGCATCACCGCGCGCTCGCGGCCGATCTCGAGCGGCGGCTCGCCGAGATCAAGCGCGGGGGCGGCGAGGATCAGCTGTCGCGCCACCGCTCGCGCGGCAAACTGTTCGTTCGCGATCGCGTCGAGAAGCTGCTCGATCCCGCGAGCGCGTTTCTCGAGCTTTCGCCGCTCGCCGCAAACGGCCTCTACGACAACGAGGCTCCGTGCGCGGGGCTCGTGACCGGGATCGGCGTCGTTCGCGGCCGGCAGGTCATGGTGGTGGCGAACGACGCCACGGTGAAGGGCGGCACGTACCTGCCGGTCACGGTCAAGAAGCACGTGCGCGCGCAGGAGATTGCGCTCGAGAACCGCCTGCCATGCATCTATCTCGTGGACTCGGGCGGCGCGTTCCTGCCGCTCCAGGCCGAGGTGTTTCCCGACCGCGATCACTTCGGTCGCATCTTCTACAACCAGGCGCGCATGAGCGCGCTCGGAATTCCCCAGATCGCGTCGGTCATGGGCTCGTGCACCGCGGGGGGCGCGTACGTGCCCGCGATGAGCGACGAGGCGATCATCGTCAAGAACGAGGGCACGATCTTCCTGGGCGGCCCACCGCTCGTAAAGGCGGCGACGGGCGAAGAGGTCACGGCCGAGGAGCTGGGCGGCGGTGACGTGCACACGCGCATCTCCGGCGTCGCGGATCACCTCGCGGACGACGATGCGCACGCGCTCGAGATCGTGCGCGACATCGTCGGGCACCTGGGGCTCGGAACGCGGGCCGCGCTCGCGATGGAAAAGAGCGAGGCCCCGCGCTACGACCCGGCCGAGATCGACGGCATCCTCCCGCGCGACTTGCGCACGCCCTACGACGTGCGTGAGGTGCTGGCGCGGCTGGTGGACGGCTCGCGCTTCCACGAGTTCAAGGCGCGCTACGGTCAGACGCTGGTCACCGGCTTCGCGCACCTGCACGGCATGCCGGTCGGCATCCTCGCGAACCACGGCATCCTGTTCAGCGAGAGCGCCCTCAAGGCCTCGCACTTCATCGAGCTGGCGTCGCAGCGCGGCGTGCCGCTGCTGTTTCTGCAGAACATCAGCGGCTTCATGGTCGGCAAGCAGTACGAGCACGGCGGCATCGCGAAGGACGGCGCGAAGATGGTGCACGCGGTTTCGAACGCGCCGGTGCCGCGCATCACGGTGATCATCGGCGGCAGCTTCGGCGCCGGCAATTACGGGATGAGCGGGCGCGCGTACCAGCCGCGCTTCCTCTTCATGTGGCCGAACAGCCGGATCAGCGTGATGGGCGGCGAGCAGGCGGCTTCGGTGCTGGCGCAGGTGAAGCGGACCCAGCTCGAGGGCGCCGGCAAGAAGTTGAGCGCGGCGGAGGAGAAGGCGTTCAAGCAGCCGATCCTCGATCGCTACGAGGAGGAGGGCCATCCCTACTACTCGACCGCGCGCCTCTGGGACGACGGGATCCTGACCCCGGCGCGCACGCGCGACGCGCTCGCGCTCGCGTTCTCGGCCACGCTCAACGCGCCGATTCCCGAGATGAAGTTTGGCGTGTTCCGGATGTAGCGGGCCGCCGCCCGCCCGCCCGCGGCGCGGACCCAACGCACGCCCGCGGGCGGCACCCCGCGCGTGACCCCCTTCGTCCTCGCGCTGGTGCTCGCCGCGGCCGTGATCCACGCCACGTGGAATCTGTGGGCGAAGCAGCTCGACACACAGGCGCGCGCCGCTTCCCTGATGTGGATCATGACCGCGATCTCGGCCGTGGCCTACGCGCCCTTCGCGCTGTGGATCCTCGCGCACGGCAGCTGGCGCCCGAGCCCGGCCGCGCTGCCCTGGGTGCTCGGCAACGGCGTCATTCACGTGGGCTATTTCCTGTTGCTGATCGCCGGCTATCGCGCCGCGGATCTCTCGCTGGTCTATCCCGTCGCGCGCGGCAGCGGTCCGCTGCTCGCGGCCGCGGGCGCCGTGCTCATCCTGGGCGAGCCGGTGACGCCCATGCTGGTCGCCGGCGTGCTGCTCATCGCGCTCGGCGTCCTGACGCTCACGTGGGGACCGCGACCCGGGCGGCCCGGCGCCCCCGCGGCGGGCTTGCGGTACGGGCTCGCGGTCGGCGTGACGATCGCGATGTACACGCTGTGGGACGGCTGGGCGGTGCAGCGCGTCGGAATGCCGCCGCTCGTCTATTACTGGCTCGGCGAGGTGACGCGTACGATCGTGCTCGCGCCCTTCGCGTGGGCGGATCGCGAGGGCCTCGCGCGCGTGTGGCGAGGGGCTCGCGCGCGCATCATCGGCATCGCCACGTTGAGTCCGCTCGCGTACATCCTTATTCTCATCGCGATGCAGCATGGCGCGGTGAGCCACATCGCGCCCGCGCGCGAGCTCAGCATTCTGATTGGAACCTGGCTCGGCGGTCGCGTGCTCGGCGAGGGCGGCCGTCGCCGGCGCCTGATGGCGGCGGGCGCGTTCGCCGCCGGTGTGATCGCGCTGGCCTGGACGTGAGGAGAGCGAAATGCTGATCGAGGTCGAGCGGCGCGGGAAGGCGGCATGGGTGTGGTTCAACCGGCCCGAGGCGCACAACGCGCTCTCGCCCGAGCTGGGCGCCGCGCTGCTCGAATCGCTCGCCGCGCTCGAGCGCGACGCGAGCTGCCGCGTGGTCGTGCTGGGCGGGCACGGCCCATCGTTCTGCGCCGGAGCGGACATCGCGACCATGAAGGCGTCCGCGAACGCGACATTCGAGGCCAACCTCGCCGACGCCGGGCGCTTTGGCGCGTGGTTCGCGGCGGTGGCTGAGTTCCCCAAGCCGGTGGTGGCCCGCCTTCACGGCGGCGTCTACGGCGGCGGTGTCGGCCTGTGTTGCGCGGCCGACATCGCCGTCGCGTCGGCAGACGCGAAGTTCGGCCTCACCGAGGCACGGCTCGGCATCATCCCCGGCCTGATCAGCCCGTACGTGATCCGCCGCCTGGGCGATGCGCGCGCGCGCGAGCTGATGCTGACCGGCGAGCGCTTTGGCGCCGACGTCGCGCTGCACGTCGGACTGATTCATCACCTGACGCCCGAGACCGGGCTCGACGCCAAGGTGGACGAGCGCGTGACCGAGCTCATGAAGGGCGCGCCCGCCGCCCAGGCGCGCATCAAGCAGCTGCTCGCGCACCGGGCGAACACGCCGTGGGACGATTATCGCGCCGGACTGCCGCGCGCGCTCGCCGAGGTGCGCGCCACCGATGAGGCGCGCGACGGGCTTGCCGCGTTCTTCGAGAAGCGCAAGCCGCGGTGGATGGAGTGATGCCGGTGGCGGGCCGCGGCGCGTTCAAGAAGGTCCTGATCGCCAATCGCGGCGAGATCGCGTGCCGCATTGCCGCCACGCTGCGCGAGATGGACCTCGCGCCCGTCGCGGTCTTCTCCGCGGCCGATCGGGGCGCGCTGCACACGCGCGTCGCCGGCGAGGCGATCGAGATCGGTCCGGCCGAGGCCGCAGCGTCCTACCTGAACATTCCCGCGCTGATCCGCGCCGCGAAATCCGCGGGCGCGGGCGCAGTGCATCCGGGCTACGGCTTTCTCGCCGAGAACGCGGCGTTCGCGGCCGCGGTCGAGGAGGCGGGGCTCGTGTTCATCGGCCCCACGCCGGATCAGATTCGCATGCTCGGCGACAAGCGCGCGGCGCGCGAGCTGGCCGCGCGGGCGCGCGTGCCGGTGGTGCCGGGCGCCGAGGCGTCGTCGCGCGAGGCGCTCGGAGCCGCGGCGGCCCAGCTCGGCTTTCCGGTGATGGTCAAGGCCGCGCTCGGCGGCGGCGGCAAGGGCATGCGCGTCGTGAACGACGCGGCCGGGCTGGCCGAGGCATTGGAATCGGCCCAGCGGCTGGCGAAGTCGGCGTTCGGAGACGGCGCCGTCTATCTCGAGAAGCATCTCGAGCGGCCGCGTCACGTCGAGGTGCAGGTGCTGGGCGATGGCCGCGGCGGCGCGATTCATCTGATCGAGCGCGAGTGCACGCTCCAGCGCCGTCACCAGAAAGTCGTCGAGGAGTGCCCTTCGCCGGCGGTGAACGAGGCGCTGCGCGAGCGACTCACGTTCGCGGCGGTCGCGCTCGCCCAGGCGGCGCGCTATCGCGGCGTCGGGACGGTCGAATTTCTGCTCGAGCCCTCCGGCACGTTTCATTTTCTCGAGATCAACACGCGGCTCCAGGTCGAGCATCCGGTGACGGAATGGGTGACGGGGCGCGATCTCGTGCGCCTCCAGATCGAGATCGCCATGGGCGGCGAGCTTCCCGCTCAGCCATCGATCGAGTGGCGCGGGCACGCGATCGAGGCGCGGCTCTATGCCGAGGATGCGGCGCACGACTTTCTGCCGCAGGCGGGAACCCTGACGCGCGTCGCCTGGCCGCGCGCGCCGTTCGTGCGCGTGGACGCGGGCGTCGAGTCGGGCGATGCCGTGCCGGTCCACTACGATCCCATTGTCGCCAAGCTGATCGCGTGGGGAGAAGATCGCGCGAGCGCGCTCGAGCGGCTGACGCGCGCGCTGGATGCCACGCGGGTTCAGGGCGTGATCACGAACCTGGCATTCTTGAAGGCTCTCGTCAGGGCTCGCGCGGTTCAGCGGGCGGAGTTCGACACCGAATGGATCGAGCGCGAGTTCCTGCCCGAGTTCTCGGCGCTGATCTCGGCGCCCGCGCCCGAGGGCGCACTCGCGGCCGTCGCGCTCGCCGAGCTCCTGGGCGTGGGCGCGGCGGGCTCGCATGGCGCCCGCGGCGCGGACGGCGGCGCTCCCGGCCCGAACGAGCCGCTCGCGGAGCCCTTCGGCACGCTCGGCCGCTGGCGCTTACCGGGACTCGAGTGATGCGCACATTTTGGAGAGACGGCGGACGCACGCGCGAGGTCGAGGTCGCGCCCGCGAGCGAGGGGCGCTATCGCGTCACGGTGGATGGCGCGGCGTTCGAGGTCGTGGCGCGCCGGCTCGGCGCCGATCGTCTCGAGCTCGAGACGCCTTCCGGCCGCTTCATCGCGGAGATCTCCGCGACCGGAGAGCGCCGCTTCGTGCGCTTCGGCACCCTCGATTTCGTGTTCACCCTCGAGCCGGCGGGCCGGCGCCGCGCCGGCGCGGCCGCGGGCGGCAGCCTCGAGGCGCCGATGCCGGGCGTCGTGACGCGCGTGATGGTCGCGAGTGGAGATCCGGTCGTCGCGGGCCAGCCGCTCGTCGCCCTCGAGGCGATGAAGATGGAGCACCTGGTGCGGGCTCCACGGGCCGGGAAAGTGCGCGAGGTAGGCGCGGTGGTGGGCGCGATGGTGGCGGGCGGGGTCACGCTGGTCGTCCTCGAGAGTGATGCCACGGCGGCCGACTGACGCGCCCCAGAGCGCGGGAGCGATTCCGCCGCTTCGCCTGCCCCGCTATGCGCTGATCGCGCTCGTCACGCTGGCGCTGCTCGGCGTGGCGCTCCTGCTCCATCCGGTCGGCGACTACCACGCCGAGAGCGACTTCTACGGTGGCTATCGCGCCGGAGCGCTGATGCTGCGCCACGCGCTGCCCGATCCGGCGCGCTACGGTGTGGTGGGCCCGCTCTACGAGGCGCTGCTCGCTTTGCTTGGATCTGCGGGCGGCGATCTCTACACCATCGCCAAACTGCTGTCGGTCGCCTCGGCGTGCGCGGCGCTCATCGCGTGGAGCGGCATGCTGACGGTCGCCGCGGGCGAGCTGGCCGGGCTCTGGATGGTCGCGCTCCTGGCGGTCAATCCCACGTTCGCGCGCTACGGCTATTCGGCCGCCACCGACATGCCGGCGCTGGCGCTCGAGAGCCTGGCGCTGCTGTTCCTGATCCGCGCCGGTGATCCAGCGCGACCGGGCGATCGAGTGATGAGCCGCAAGGGTCACATCGGATATTACTCGGGGCTCGAGGTGGTCCCGTTCCCGCGCTTCAGCACGCTCACCGAGCTGGCCGAGGAGGCGCGCGGCTCGCACGCCCGGTTCCTCTACTATTCATGGTACGAGGCCCAGCTCCGCTCGGAGTTCTCGTGGCTGCTCGACACCACCGCCACGGTGCCGGGGCTCGAGCTCGTGGCATTCACGCGCGACAAGGCCAGCGCGCTCTATCGGATGGGTCCCGATTTTGGCCGCGATCCCGACTGGCTCTCGGATTCATGGCTCACGCGTCTGCATGAAGCACGCGCGCTGGTGGGCGTGCTGCCGGACTCGCTGACGGCGCCCTATAGGCTCGCGCTCGCCGAGGATGCGCTCGAGCGCGGCGCACCCCAGGTGGCGCTCGATCTCGCGGATCATGCCGGACGCTTCCGGCCGCGCGAGCCCGTGGTGTGGATGACGCGCGGGCGCGCGCTGCTCGATCTCTCGCGTCCCGAAGATGCCGCCGAATCGTTCGCGCGCGCGGTCCAGCTCGATTCGCTCGACGCCGGAGCGCGTCGCGCGCTCGGCATCGCGCTCGCGGGCGCCGGAAAGCTCAACGAGGCCGCGCGCGCCTGGCGGGGGCTCGTCGCCGACACGGACGATCCAGAGTTGCTGAAAGCGATGGAGCGCGCCTTCACCGCGGCCGGAGAGGCCGCCGCCGCGGACTCCGCGCGGGCGCGCCGGCACGGGGCCGGACGCTGATCATTCGCCTCATGGCCGTCCCGACTGCTGCCGATAACTCTCGACGGCGGGTCGCGTCCGCCAGGATGTGCGCCAAGCGCAAGGTGCGGCTCGATTTGAAGCCGCGACGATTTCGTGACGGGTCGGCGGCTTGTCTCACATCGGCGCCCGTGCTACTTTTCGGGCGTTGTCTCGGACGCGCCAGAATCAGCAGAGCACCAGCACCGCAGGAGAGGCGAGTTCCAGTCACGGGACACATTGGATTGATCGACAGCATTGGACGTTTAGGCTGTTCGACGCTCTTGGCCTGGCCCCAGTAAGGGCCTTCCGGGTCAGGAGTTTTGTGCTTCTAAGGGCCCCGAGGTCATACACGTGATCGTTCGCAAGTTCCCGATCGAGCATCTGGATGCGGTCAATCTTCTGGGACAGAACGACTCCAATCTGAGACAGATCGAGCGCACGCTTCCGGTGCGCATCACATTGCGTGACGGCACGATCACGGTGTCGGGCGATGAGGAGCCGGTCGGCAGCGCTTCGCGCGCGTTGCGCGAGCTGCTCGAGCTGGCGGAGCGCGGCAAGGCCATCGAAGAGGCCGACGTCGCGACCGCGCTCGGAGGCGAGAACGGCAACGGCCACGGCCGGCTTGCCGAGGCCTACGAGGGCGCGCCCGGTTACGCGTTCGACCGGAAGAGCGTCAAGGCGCGCACGCCCACGCAGGCCGAGTATCTGAAGGCGCTGCAGGACCACGACGTGGTGTTCGCGATCGGGCCCGCCGGCACCGGCAAGACCTATCTCGCCGTGGCGGCGGCCGTGCACGCGCTGCGTCAGAAGCGGGTGGATCGCATCATCCTGGTGCGCCCGGCGGTGGAGGCGGGCGAGAGCCTGGGCTTCCTGCCCGGCGACATGCAGGAGAAGGTGGATCCCTACCTGCGCCCGATGTACGACGCGCTCGCCGATCTCATGTCGTACGACAAGATGCGCCGCTACATCGAGCTGGGCGTGATCGAGATCGCGCCGCTCGCGTTCATGCGCGGCCGCACACTGCACAACTCGTTCGTGATCCTCGACGAGGCGCAAAACACCACGGTGCGCCAGATGAAGATGTTCCTGACGCGCATGGGAGTGAACTCGCGCGCCGTCATCACCGGCGATGTCACGCAGATCGATCTGCGCGTTCCGGACAGCTCGGGGCTGGTGCGCATTCAGACCATCCTCGGCGGCCTGCCGGGCGTCAAGTTCGTGTACTTCCATCCCGAGGACGTGGTGCGGCACCGCCTGGTGCGTGACATCATTCGCGCCTTCGAGACGTATCACGCGCGCATGAACGGCAGCAGCGACGACGGCGTGGGTCACACGATGGAGCCGCTCGCGGGCGAGGGCGGCGCCGAAGCTGGCGCCGGCGCCGGCCCGGAGACGGCCGGCGAAACCGGCGGGACCCCGGAGTGGAGCGGCGAGCGCGAGCCGGGCGACCCGAATCCGGGCGGCTCGAGCGGTCCCTCCATTTAGAGCCGCCGAGCCTACTTCGCCATGACCGCCTCGGATCTGCCGACCATTCCGGCGCTCCCCGATCGGGCGCGCTCGTATCGCTGGGGACACTACGCGATGCGGGCGCTGCTGCTACTGCTCCTGCTCGTGACGGCCGCCCTGCCGATCGGCCACGGCGCGGCCGAGCGCTTCCCCTATCGCGAGGGCGACATCGCGCGCGAGCGCGTGGTCGCGCCCTTCGACTTCCGGGTCGAGAAGGACGACGCGACGCTGAGGCGCCAACAGGAGCAGGCCGCGCAGGCAGTGCCGCCGGTCTACGTGGTGGATCAGCGCGTCTCCTCCGAGACGCTCAATCGCTACGCCACGTTCGAGGAGCACGTGCTCGCGGTGGTGCTGAATCCCAACCTCGATGCCGCGGCGCGAGCGAGCCAGGTGCGCGCGCTCGGCGTTCCGCTCTCCGCGGGCGCGGGCGAGGCGCTGGCGGCGCCCAACCGCGCGCGGCGCGTGCTGCGCGAGCTGGGCTCATGGCTGCACGAGGTGAACGAGGCCGGCGTGGTGGCCGAGAAGCGCGGCGATGAGATCGGCGGGTACCACACCATCATCCTGCGTGATGGCGAGACCGAGGGCGCGCGCGCCGCGAGCCTGCTGGTGGATCGCCGCGAGGCGCTGCTCATGATCCAGCAGAAGGCCGGCGTCGAGTTCGCCGGCGATTCGCGCGCCGCGCACCTGGTGCTCGAGCTCGCGGGCCCGTTCCTCGAGCCGAACGTGATCTACGACCGCGCCGAGACCGAATGGCGGCGCGTGCAGGCTCAAGGGGCCGTGACGTCCACGCTCGGCAACGTCAAGAAGGACGAGCTGATCGTGGACGCGAACCAGAAGATCACGGGCGACGAGCTCTTGAAGCTGCGCTCGCTGCGGAGCCTCGAGGAAGCTCGCCGCCGGCAGACCGAGCTGATCGTGCCGCCCGCGGCGCGCATGCTGCTGATGCTGCTCTTCATTGCCGTGTTCATGGTGTATCTGCTCGTCGAGCTGCCGGCAGTGTCCCGCGACAACAGCATGCTCTCGATGTTCACGCTGCTCACGATCGCGGCGATCCTGCTCGCCGAGGTGCTGGTGGGCGTGCTCGGGCTCTCCGAGTTCACGATCCCGCTGGCGCTCGCGCCGCTGGTGGTGGCGTCCCTGCTCGAAAAACGCCCGGCCCTCGTGTTCACGCTGCTGCTCGCGCTGCTGGTGGGCTCGATCTGCGAGCTGCGCGGCGCGTTCATGCCGTTCGCGGTGATGGGCGGCGTGACCGCGGTTTACTCGGTGGCGCGGCTGCGTCATCGCTGGCACTTCGCGCGCGCGTTCTTCACGATCGCGCTCGCGAATCTCGCGGCAATCCTGGCGTGGGACCTGGCGCGTAGCGTCGGCGCCCCCTCGCTGCTGCGCGACACGCTGTGGGGCGGGGCGAATGCGTTCCTCTCGGTGTCGCTGGCGTTCCTGCTGCTGCCGCCGGTCGAACACCTGTTCGCGCTCACCTCGGACATCACGTTGCTCGAGCTCTCGGATTTGAACCGTCCGCTGCTCAAGCGCCTGCAGCTCGAGGCCTCGGGCACCTATCACCACAGCATGGTGGTGGGAAGCCTCGCGGAGGCGGCCGCCGAGGCGATCGGCGCGAACTCGCTGCTCGCGCGCGTTTCGGCCTACTACCACGACATCGGCAAGCTTTCGAAGCCGGAATACTACGCCGAGAACGAATCCGCGGCCTCGCGCAGCCGCCACGAGCGTCTGACGCCCACCATGAGCACGCTGGTGGTGAAGTCGCACATCACCGAAGGCCTCGAGATGGCGCGCCGCGAGCGGTTGCCGCGCGCGGTGCGCGACGCGATTCCCGAGCACCATGGCACGATGGTGATGGCGTTCTTCTATCACAAGGCGCTCGAGGCCGACCCCGGCGCGCGGCGCGAGGACTTCTCGTACCCCGGTCCCAAGCCGCACTCGCGCGAGACCGCGATCCTCATGCTCGCGGACGGCGTCGAGGGCGCCTCGCGCGCGCTCGCGGAGCCCACGCCCAGCCGCATTCGCGGTCTCGTGACGCGCATCATCGAGGAGCGCGTGCAGCAGGGACAGCTCGACGAGTGCGGCCTCACGCTTCAGGAGCTGGCGCGCATTCGCGAGGCGTTCATCCCCGTGCTGACTGCGATCTTCCACGTGCGCGCGCCGTATCCCGAAGACCCCAAGAAGCGCGCGCGCGCCGATGCCGATTTCCGTAAGGAAACCACGTAGTTTTCCGGCCGTGACCGCGCCGCTCGGCGCGATCGTCGCGGCCACGCTCGCGCTCGAGAGCCTGCGTCCCGGCGAGATCGCGCTGCTGCTCACCGACGACGAGGCGCCGCGCGCGCTCAATCGCCGTTGGCGCCGGATCGACCGCGCCACCGACGTGCTGAGCTTCGGCTACGGCACGCGCGCCGGGCGCGTGAGCGGCGATGTCGTGATCTCGCTCGATCGCATGGCGGAGCAGGCGCGGCGCTTTCGCACCGGGCCCGCGCGCGAGCTCGCGCGCCTCGTGATCCACGGCACGCTGCACCTTGCCGGGCACGATCATCACGCCGCGGCCGAACGCCGCGCGATGCGCGCCCTCGAGCGCCGCGCCATGAGCGCCTCGCGCGCGCACGTGGCCCGGCTGGCGCGAGGATTCGCGCGCGCGGCCAGGCCGGGCGCCCCAGCCTCGCGTCGTTGACCGGCCCGACGCTCCCGGTAGCGTTGCTCGGAAATCACGCCCGGCCGCGATTGACGCGGGCGGAATCCAGGGCCACATTGTCCTCATGGCACTGGTCCGAAGCGAGGGCATCGTCCTCAAGACCCACGCGCTGGGCGACACCAGCCGCATCGTGGTCGCTTACACGCGCGACCACGGCCTGGTGCGCCTGGTCGCGAAGGGCGCGCGCAAGAGCCCGAGCCGCTTCGGCGTCACACTCGAGCCGTTGTCGCGCTCGCGCCTTCACTTCTACTTTCGGAACGATCGCGAGCTGCACCTGCTCTCGCAGGCCGACGTGATCGCCGCCACCGGCATCGGCATGTCGGATCTCACCCGTCTCGCGCACGCGCAGGCCGCGCTCGAGCTGATCGACCGGCTGGTGTGGGGCGAGGAGCCGCACGCCGAGTTGTACGACCTGCTGGCCGAGGCGCTCGATGCCCTGAAGGCGGCTCCCGAGTCCGAGCTTCCCGCGATCACGATCGCGTTCGAGCTGAAGCTCGCGGCGATGCTCGGCTATCGGCCCCGGCTCGATGCCTGCGCGGGCTGCGGCGCGCCGCTCGCGCCCGAGCGGCTGTTTTCTCCCTCGCGCGGCGGCCTCATGTGCGCGACGTGTGCGGCAAGCGAACCGGGGTTGGTGCGGCTCTCGGCCGACGCGCTGGGTGGCATCGCGCTCCTGCTCGCGCGGCCCATGACCGAAGCCGGCCAGCATCTCGAGGCGCGCCGCACCGGCGAGATCCAGCGCGTGGTCGAGCAGTTCCTGCGTGCGCACTTTCAGCGCTTCGAAGGCCTGCGCTCGCTCGAGGTGCTGCGCTCGCTTCCCACCGCGCCCTGATCCACCTGAAGCGCAGCATCCGAATCGACGGTTCGAACGGTTCCGGCTTCCGCGAAAATGCGGGCGTGCGGTAGACTTCGCCGCTCGATCCGTCACCATGGAGCTGTAATCGCGGGAAGGAGACCACGCCGTGCCGAGGAAGCAGCGCCCCGTGCGAAGATCCGGCGCGATGAAGCGCGCGACGCGGAAGCCGGCACCGAAGAGGCCGGTGCGCCGGGTCGCGCGGCCCGCGAGCGCGAAAGCGGCGAGCGCAAAGGCTGCGCAAGCCCGCGGCGTCCTCGATCCGCGCGCCTCGCTCCAGGGCATGATCCTCACGCTCGAGCGCTACTGGGCCGAACGCGGCTGCGTGCTCGCGCAGCCCTATCCTTCCGAAGTCGGCGCCGGCACGTTCAATCCCGCGACGTTCCTGCGCTCGCTCGGCCCCGAGCCATGGCGAGTCGCGCACGTCGAGCCGTCGCGCCGCCCCAAGGACGGGCGTTACGGCGAGAATCCCAATCGTTTTCAGCAGTTCTACCAGTACCAGGTGCTCTTGAAGCCCGCGCCCGCGGACGTGGTGGAGCAGTATTTCGGATCGCTCGCCGCCATCGGGCTCGATCCGCGCGATCACGATCTGCGCCTGGTCGAGGACGACTGGGAATCGCCCACGCTCGGCGCCGCCGGGCTCGGCTGGCAGGTGCTGATGGACGGCACCGAGATTTCGCAGTTCACCTACTTTCAGCAGTGCGGTGGAATCGAAGTGGACGTGGTGTCGGCTGAGCTGACTTACGGCCTCGATCGCATCGGCATGATGCTGCAGGGCAAGGACCGCGTGCAGGATCTCGCGTGGTCGCCCGAGCGCCACGACGCGCGTGGCAACGTCATCGCGCCCGCCGTCGCCTGGGCCGAGCTGTGGCTTCAGAACGAGAAGGAGTGGTCGCGCTACAACTTCGAAGAAGCCGACGTCCCCGCGCACTTCGAGATGTTCAAGCAGTGGGAAAAGGAGGCGCTGAGGCTGCTCGATCTCGGCCTCGTGATGCCGGGTTACGACGCCGTGATCAAGTGCTCGCACCTCTTCAACGTGCTCGATGCCCGCGGCGCGATCTCGGTGAGCGAGCGCGTCGGATACATCGCGCGCGTACGAAAGCTCGCGCGGCGCGCGACGCAGGCCTGGGTCGAGCAGCGGCGGGCGCTGGGCTTCCCCATGCTCACCGATCACGCGGAGCGAGCGCGCGTGCTGGCCGCGGCCGAAGCCAAAGCGTGACGCACGATCTCCTGTTCGAGATCGGCGTCGAGGAGCTGCCGGCCGGCTACTGCGCGCCGGCGCTCGATCAGATGTCGCGCGGCGCTGCCGAGGCCCTGACAGGACTGCGGCTCGCGCACGGCGCGATCCGCACGCTGGGCACTCCGCGCCGGCTCGCGCTCATGGTGAGCGCGGTGGTAGATCGCCAGCGCGATCTCGATGAAGAGGCGACGGGCCCGGCGGTGCGCGTCGCCTACGACGCGGAGGGCAAGCCGACGCGCGCGCTGATCGGATTTTGCGCCGGCAAGGGCGTTGACGTCGGCGCGGTGCGGCGCGTGAGCACGCCCAAGGGAGAGTACGTCGCCGTCAGCGTGCACGTGGCGGGCAAGCCGGCGGCCGAGGTGCTGCCCGCGATGCTGACCACGCTCGCCACACGCCTCGCGTTCCCGAAGACGATGCGCTGGCTCCCGGACGACACGCGCTTCGCCCGCCCGGTGCGCTGGCTGGTGGCGCTGCTTGGCGAGCGCGTGCTGAAGCTCTCGGCATTCGGGCTCGAGGCCGGCCGCGAGAGCCAGGGGCATCGCTTCCTCGCGCCACGAGCGGTCGCGATCAAGCGCGCGGCGGACTATGAAGCCGCGCTCGAGAAGGCGTTCGTGATCGTGGATCCGGCGAAGCGCGAGGCGCGGCTCCGCCAGCAGCTCGAGCGCACCGCGCGGCCGCAACACGTGGTCGAGGACGAGGAGCTGCTCGACATCAACAACTGGATGATCGAGTGGCCGGCCGTGTTCCGCGGCGCGTTCGACGCCAAATACAAGGTGCTGCCCAACGAAGTGCTCGTGACCGCGATGCGCGAGCATCAGCGCTTTTTCGCCGTTCAATTCGCGCAGGCCCTAGGCGATTCGAAGCTCGCCAATCTCGAGCACGCGCTCCTCGCCGTGCGCAACGGCGACGAGCGCAATCTCGACGTCATTCGCAAGGGCAGCGAGGACGTGCTGGTGGCGCGCCTCGAAGATGCGCTGTTCTACTGGCAGGCGGATCTCAAGAAGTCGCCGGCGGAGCAGGTCGAGGCCTTGAAGAGCGTGGTGTGGATGGAGGGGCTGGGATCGCTCTACGAGAAGTCGCAGCGGCTCCAATCGCTCGGCGGCTGGCTCGCGGAGCGCCTGGCGCCTGACGAAGCCCGGCACGTCGAGCGTGCCGCGCTATTGTGCAAGACCGATCTTCTGTCCGAGATGATCGGCAGCGGCAAGGAGTACGCGAACCTTCAGGGCGTGGTCGGCTCCTACTACGCGCAGCAGGCGGGCGAGCCCCACGACGTCTGCCAGGCGATCTACTGGCACTACCACCCGCGCGGCGCGGGCGATTCACTGCCGAAGACCGATGCCGGCGCGCTGCTCTCGATCGCCGACAAGCTCGATCACGTCGCCGGCTCATTCGTGGCCGGCAAGATCCCGAGCGGGAGCGAAGATCCCTACGGCGTCCGGCGCGCCGCGAACGGTGCGGTGCGCATCCTGATCGAGCAAGAGCGCCGCCTCGATCTGCGCGACGCCTCGATGGAGAGCACACGGCCGTTCTTCGCTGCCGACCCCGATCTGCCGCACGCCGAGATCATGAAGAAGCTCGGCGAGTTCTGGCGCGGTCGCGTCGAGACCGCGCTGGATGAGCGCGGCGCGGCGTTCGATGCCCGCGACGCGGCGCTCGAGGCGCGCGTGCGCTCCGACGGCGCTCCCAAGCCGCGGCCGGGCTGGATCGATCCCGCCGACGGGCTAGAGCGTGCGCTGGTGCTGGACCGCTTCCGCAGCGATCCGCGCTTCGCCCCGCTCGCGATCCTGTTCAAGCGCGTGAGCAACATCCTGGCGAAGAACTCGGAGCCGCTGCCCGAGGCGCTCGATCGCGAGCGGCTGATCGAGTCTGTCGAGCGCGATCTGATCGCCGCGCTCGAGCGCGCGCGCGCCGCCACCGAGCCGCTGTGGCGCGAGCGGCGCTACGCTCAGGCGTTGCCGGCGCTGCTCGGCATGGAGCAGGCCATTCACGCGTTCTTCGACGGCGTGCTCGTCAACGCCGAGGATCGCGAGCTGCGGCTGGCGCGCTTCAAGCTGCTTTCCGAGGTGCGCGATTTGTTCTTGCGCGGCTGGGACTTTTCGCGAATCGTGGTGGAGGGGGAGAAGAGCGCATGACGAGACCCGCCCAAGCCATTCCGAAGATCGTCGCGGCGCCCGGCGCATCCATCGCGAGCTGGTCGGGATGCGCGGCGCTGGCGCTCGCGTGCCTCGGCGTCGCCCTCGCGCTCCTCGCGCCGTCCGCGCATGCAGCCGCGCCACACGATTCGGCACGCGTGGTCACGCCGCAGCCGATCGCGGCCGCGCCCGAGCCGATGCCGTTCTTCCATCTCAAGTACGCGGATTCCATGAGCTCGGTCAACGATCGCTGCGTCGTCACCCACAACCGGCTCAATCCCGCGATTCATCCGCTCTACGTGAACGGGCGCCCGGTGGGATTCTGCTGACGCGGCTGCCCCGGGATCTTCGTGAAAGATCCGGAGAAGGCGCTGGGCTCGCTGGGGCTTCAGTTCCTCGCGCCCGGAAGTCGCGACACCGCGAAGCTCGATCCCATCACGCGGGTGTGGATCGGCCACGACCTCTTCTACTTCGCGGATCGCGCCGCGCGCGACCGGTTCGTGAAGGATCCGCTGGCGGTCGCGCACACGCTCACGGATCCAGTGACGCAGCATCGCTTCCATCCGACGAAGCGCTCGCCGCAGCTCGACTACGTGGGCCGGCACTACTACTTCCAGTCGGAATCGACGCTCACGGTGTTCCGCGGCATGCCGGACTGGTACGCGAAGCGCGGGCCAATGGACGAGGCGCAGGCGATGGCGCCGGCGCCGCCCGCGCCGTCCTCACCCGCCACACCGCACTGAATCAGCGCGTGGGGCGCGGCGACATTCCGGCCGCGACCGCCCGTTCGCGCTCGTAGCCCGCGCGCTCCGCGCTGTCGGGCGAGAGGCTGAGATAAGTTGACCAGTCGCGGCGCCCGGCCCCGTGATCGCTGGCGCGAGCGTCCAGCACGGCCTTGAGGCCCCACGCCGGGGCATAGGTGGGCGCCGTGCTCGTCAGCTGCGCGAGCATCGCGCGCGCGCGCTCGAGCTCGCCGCGCCGGCTCAGCGCGAGCGCGAGATTCTTCTTGAGCGGCGGGCTGTCGGGGAACCGCGCGAGTCCCAACTCGAGCACGTGCTCGGCGTCCGCGCCGCGGCCGAGATTCGACGCCAGCGCCCAGCCGAGGTCGTTGTAGTACTCGACGCGCGTGCTGTCGAGCGCGAGGCTCTTCGCGAGGTGCGTGGCCGCGCCGTCCAGCGCTCCCGATTGCATGTCGATCTCCGCGAGCCCGTAGCTCGCGAGCGCCTGACTCGCCGGATCGCGGCTGCTCTTCTCGATCACACGCCGGAACACGAGCGCCGCGGAGTCCGGCAGGCCGCGGCGGCGATAGAGCTGGCCGAGATTGATGAGGGCCGGAGCGAAATCGGGCGAGCGCCCGAGCGCCATCGCGAACAGCGTCTGTGCGCGCTCCAGGCTGTCGGCCAAGAAAGCGCTGTGGCCCAGGTTGTTGAGGATCAGCGCCTCGTCGCTGTGGTGACGGCGCGCATCGAGGCCGCGGCTCACGACCACGTAAATCACGACGCCCGCGATCGCGATGCCGATGCCACGCAAGAGGGCGTTACGATTCGCCGCGCGCGCCCGTTTCTCGAGCGCGGCCCCCGGCGAAGGCGCGAGTTCGGCGCCCGCGCGGCGCTCGACCTCGAGCTCCTCGGTCATGACGCGGGGCGCGAGCGCGCGCGGCGTCGAGGCCGCGGCCGGAGGTCGCGCGATGGGCGCGGTTGCGGCACCGCGAGCGCTCGCGGGCGGCGACACCACGGTGAACGCGTCGGAGCGCGCGTCGGCGGAGATCGGTGGCATCGAGAAGTTCTCGATGCCGGCATCCGCGCCCTCGGGGAGCGGCGAAACCAGCAGCGCCGCCAGCTCGCGCGCGGCGCCCGCGGCGTCGGGGCGCAGCGCCGGATCCTTGACGAGCAGCCGGCTCACGAGATCCTCGAGCGCCGGCGGCACGCCGGGACGCCTGGCCCGCAACGGGCGCGGCGGCTCGTGCGCGATCGTGAACATCAGCGCGAGCGCGGACTCGCCCGCGAACGGCAGGTCGCCGGCCAGCATCTCGTAGAGCACGATGCCGAGCGCGAAGACGTCCGAGCTGGGCGTGGCCTCGCCGCGCACGGATTCGGGCGACATGTACGCGGCGGTGCCGACGGCCGAGCCCGTCATGGTGAGGCGTGTGGCCTCGATCGCGCGCGCGAGGCCAAAGTCCATCACGCGAATGCGGCCGTCCTCGGCGAACATCAGGTTCTCGGGCTTGATGTCGCGGTGGACCAGGCCGCGCCGGTGCGCGCTCGCCAGCGCCGCCGCGACGTCGTGCGCGACGTGCATCGCCTCGGCGAGCGGCAGGGGCCCGCGCCTCAGGCGCGCGCGCAGGCTCTCGCCCGGCACCAGCTCCATCGCGATGAACGAGCGGCCGCCCTCGCGCTCGAAGGCGTAGAGCGTGGCGACGTTGGGATGGTTGAGCGCGGCGGCAGCGCGCGCCTCGTGCTCGAAGCGCCTCAGGTT
>Ga0209698_10000299_pt1 | contig 55235 bp, 29 predicted proteins | sample LitLauG_LLR_2012_FD_187203 | JGI IMG/M metagenome (GOLD analysis project Ga0209698, IMG submission 187203) | Freshwater sediment microbial communities from Pennsylvania, USA - Little Laurel Run_MetaG_LLR_2012 (SPAdes) (version 2) | ecosystem: Environmental > Aquatic > Freshwater > Creek >...
CCCGGGAGGTCGTGCCCGACGAGGAGCGCCGGATCCTGGGTGCGCTGGAAGGGGCGGCGGCGGCGGGGGCCGACTTCATCCTGACCACGGGCGGCACGGGCATTTCCCCGCGCGATGTCACCCCCGAGGTCACCATGAGATTCTGCGACAAGGAGCTGCCCGGTATCGCCGAAGTGCTCCGCGCGCAGTCCTACCGGGAGACCCCCGCCGCCGTGCTCTCCGCCTCCCCGACGATACTCACGGTACGGGCTCCCCTTGTCGTGCAGGACTCCCTGCTGGTGACGGTGGCCGTCCAGGGCTCCCAGTACTTCAGCAACTATGTCCTCTACACTCTCGTCTCTGCGGCGGCCGGGTTCAGCGTGCAGAAGAGCGGAGAAGATCCCAATGGTATCGCCTGCGACACCGCGGGCAATGTCTACGCGTCGCTCGTGTCGACGGCATCCGGGACCGGGCTCGGCGTCTGGAAGATCGCGCCCGACGGGACCAGGCAGTCGTCGGCGTACTCGACGACCTCCGGTGTCACCAAATGGACCGGGATGAAGATGGGCCCCCTGGGTGTATTGTACGCCGCGAGGAACCTTCAGGTCATTTACAAGATCCCTGCAGGCGGGGGAGCGGCGGCGATCTGGGTTCTCTTTGCCGGGGGAGTCAAGATCGTGGACTTCGATTTTGACGCGAACGGCAACGTGTGGGCCGGGGGCGCGAACAGCTCTATCTACCGGGTGACGCCCGCCGGGGCGGTCAAGGCTTTCCCGTTCGTCGGGACGTGCCGCTCGTTCCGGGTGTACAATGGATCGCTCTATGTCGGCGCGAAGACCGACTCGCTTGAGAGTGTCTGGCAGTTCCCCATCGTATCATCCGACAGTCTCGGCCCCGCCTCGAAATACTTCGATTTCTCGGCGTTGTATTCCCCGAACGGGCCGGGCGTCCAGTGCATTACCTTTTCCTCCGACGGCGACCTCTACATCGGAACGGATGCGCCCGAGGGGGTGGTCGTGGTCCACCAGGGAGGGGCGAGCCAGCCGCTCTATCCCGGCACCCTCTCCCCGGAGCCGGTCGCGTTCGCCTGGGGGAAGGGATCGAATCTGTATATTGCGCGTCTCGGAGCGACGTCAGTGCATGAGATGCTCGTGGTAAACACGCTGAAGCTCAGCGCTCCGTATTATGGTCTGCACTGAAGGCGTTGTTCACTGGCACCATCGCTTCACGGCTTCACATTGGCACGCAGTTCCACATCACTATTCACCAACAAAGGAGTGCGTCATGAAGAAAACCGCTACAGCAGTAATCCTGCTCTCCATGCTCGCTGCTGTTTCTGCCTTCGGTCAATGGCAGGACCTCGGGGTATTCCCCAAGGCAGGTCTGGTCGCAGGGGACACGATCCACTACGGGATACACGGTCTGGCGGTTGACCCGGACGGAAAGATCTGGGTGCAATCGTATTATGCATACCCTGAGGACACCATACTGGTCAAGAACTACGGTGCCCGGATAGGAAACGGCACCACGATCACGGACAGCATCATACAGAAACAGGTCGCCGTGCGTGTGATCTTCGTCTACAATCCGGACGGCACACAGGCGTCGTTCTCGCCGATAAAGTTCCTGACGGTCAACGGGACACAGGATACGATCGGCGGCAGATCTCTGCAGGCCTATACAAATGGCCCCTGGCTCTGGGATCCGGCAAACAGCCCCAACTCGGGCCGCGGCCTCCGCGCCGATCAGAACGGCAACATCATTGCGTCCTGCTTCAATTTCTTCTACCGGATCAACTACAAGACCGGTGCGGGGATGGCGAAGGGTATCGAAAACACCGCAGGCGCGTCGACGGTCGCCGTCGGTGTCGACGCCAGCGGTTACGTCTATGCGACGAAGGTCGCCTCCGGCGCAGCCCCGCTGGCGGTGTTCAACCCGGACCTGACGTTTAATGAGAATGCAATTGATACGCTCGATCCGAACTCGTTCTGCCGCGCAATGGAAGTCTCCAAGGACGGCAACGACATCTACTTCCCCGGCTACACGGACCGTGCCATCTATCGCTACCGTTCGCCGGCCGGATTGCTCGGCTCGTTCTATACCCGCATCGACACGATCCTGAAAGGGTTCCACTGCGAATCGATCGGCTGGAACACGAAGAAGAGCGGAACGAATGCGTACCTCTGGGCGAGCTGCGGTTCGTATAACGACGTGCCGAACGACTGGCCCGGTCTGACGACGATGTACACCCCCGGGACGTGGTACGCCATCGACACCACCGGCAACGGCGCCGTGAAGGACAGCATCAAGTGGACGTTCTTCACGCCGAATGATGCGAGCGAACGCCCTCGTGCGATCGCTTTCAGCAGGTCCGGTGACACGGCATGGGTCGGCGTCTTCGGACTGGTCGGCCACGGCAACCCCTCGCTGCGCATGTACAAACGGGCCGGAGCGGCGAACAGCATCGGCGTCGTGACGAACGACGTTCCCGCCGGCTATGCGCTGTCGCAGAACTATCCGAATCCCTTCAACCCTTCGACCGAAATCGAGTTCAAGGTGGCGAAGGCCGGCATGACGACGCTCGTGGTGTACGACATCCTCGGCAGGGAAGTCTCCACGCTCGTCAATCAGAACATGAATCCTGGGACGTTCACGGTGAAGTTTGACGCTTCGCGCTTCGCGTCCGGGACGTACATCTACACGTTTACTTCGGGCACCGCCCGCATCACGAAGAAACTGATGCTTCTGAAGTAACGTTGCTCGTCCGGTCCGGTTTTCCGGCTCGGGAAGGTCCCGCCAGGGCGTGGCGGGACCTTTTTTTTATTGGGAAATTCAGTACATTCAGTCTCACCTGATTTTCCCCATCTCATGAAAACGACGTGGTTCTCCGTCGCCATACTGATCGCGCTCCTTGCCGCCCCGGCGGCGCACTCCCAGGTTTTACACAAGAACGAATTCCGCGGCGTCTGGCTCACGACGGTGGGGGCCACCGACTGGCCCCCGGCGCTCGGCGGGCCCGTCCAGAGGCAGAAGGATTCTCTCAGTGCGATACTCGACAGGCTCCGCGGGGCGGGGTTCAACGCGGTGATATTCCAGGTCCGTCCTGAGTGCGATGCGCTGTACCAGTCATCGATCGAGCCCTGGTCATACTGGCTGACGGGATCCCAGGGAAACCCTCCCCAGTCCCCGTTCGACCCCCTGCAGTTCATCGTCGATGAGTGCCACAAGCGGGGGATGGAGCTGCACGCGTGGTTCAATCCCTATCGCGCCGTGAATTCGATCGGGCAGTACTCCATAAGCTCCATGCACGTCTCGGTGCAGCATCCCGGGTGGATACTCACGATCGGGAACCTGAAGATGCTCGATCCCGGCCTCCCGGATGTGCGGGCGTATGTGACCGGTGTGATACTCGATGTGACCCGCCGCTACGACGTGGACGGGATACACATGGACGACTATTTTTACGCCTCCGGCATCGCCGCGCATCAGGACGATTCCTCCTACGGGCTCAACTGGCGGGGGATTTCGGACAGGGGTGACTGGCGGCGGGACAACGTCAACATCCTTCTTCAGGGGATTTACGACAGCATAAAGGCGGTAAAACCCTGGGTCAAGTTCGGCATGAGCCCGGCGGGGATATGGAAAGACGGCGTTCCTCCCGGGACGAGCGGACAGGACAACTACAGCGTGATCTACGGCGACCCGATGGCCTGGCTCGACGGTCAGTATGTCGACTACCTTGCCCAGCAGCTCTACTGGAAGTTCGGCGGACCGCAGGACTACGCGACGCTCGAGCCCTGGTGGTCCGACTCGGTGGCGGCCCACGGGCGGCATTCGTACCCTGGGCTCGCGACGTACAGGATCGGGACGGCCTCGTTCGGCGACGCCTCCCAGCTCGCACAGCAGATCCGGTTCTCCAGGGCTGACGCGAATACGCAGGGGAACATTCAGTTCACGACGGGCGATATCACTTCGGGGAACCTCGGCGGCATCGCCGACACTCTCCGGAATAACGTGTACGCGTACCCCGCGCTCATCGCGCCGATGCCCTGGAAGGACACGGCCCCTCCCTATATGCCCAGGGGGATCCGCTATGCGGTGCTCCCCGGCGTGGCGCCCGGTGCGATCCAGTGGGACCTTCCCATCGTCTCGCCGAGCGGCGACACCGCATACCGGTACGTCGTCTATCGTTTTGACCATCGTCCTGCCGCATCCGAGCTCGCGAACCCGCAGAACATCCTCTCCGTCGAAGGGAGGAGATACTTTGTCCCTCCGCTGCCGCCCTCTGCCGGGGGGCCCTGGTATTATGTCGTCACCGCGCTCAGCCGCAACTACGCCGAAAGCGATACGAGCAACATTATCATTCTCTCCGCTCCGCCCGCGCCGTTCCTTGCAGCTCCTCTCAGCGGCGCGTCCGATGTGCCGGAGAGCCTGAGCGTCTCCTGGCGTTCGTCGCTTCTTGCGTCGGGCTATCAGCTCCAGGTCGGAACAGACTCGACGTTTGCGGCGGGGCTGATCTGGAATGAGTCCGCCCTCACGGACACCTTTCGGCTCGTGAAGGGGTTCCAGGGGCAGGCGCTCTATTACTGGCGCGTGCGGGCGGCAAGCGGCGGCGGGACGAGCTCCTGGTCCGGTGCGTCGAATTTCAGGACGGGATTCCCGGCGACGCCGTCACCGTCGTATCCGGCGAACACGCAGCCCGACCTCCCCGTGTTCCTGTCGCTCCGCTGGAATCCGGCCCCGTCACTCAGGCCGGTATCGTACCGCGTGCAGATCGGGAAGAGCGCGGATTTCGCCTCTCCCGTCATGGACTCGGCAGGGGTCGCCGACACGACGCTGGGCGCTCCCCCCCTGGAATATTTCACGATCTATTTCTGGAGGATCCGCGCGACGAACTCGATCGGGACGAGCGCGTGGTCTCCGGTGTTCAAGTTCCGCACGGTGCAGGTCACGGGCGTGGAACCCCCGCCCGAGCTCCCCTCGACGTTCGGGCTGGATCAGAATTATCCGAATCCGTTCAACCCGTCGACGACGATCGGCTATCAGCTCCCGGTTTCGGGGAGGGTGACGATAATCGTGTACGACATGCTCGGCCAGGAGGTGGAGCGGCTCGTTGACGGGGTGCAGGCCCCGGGGAGGTACGCCGTCTCGTGGAACGGATCGCACCGGGCGAGCGGCGCGTACATCGTGCGGATGACCGCCGCCGCGTTTACGATGACGAAAAAAATTCTCCTTGTGAAGTAGCTCCAGTGGATATGAACGCAACATGAGCCGCACGCGCGTAACAGGTGTCGTCGTCCCGCATCCACGGACCGCATGGCGGATCCTCCGGGTTGCGGTATCGGTGTCCCTTCTCGCGGCGTGCTCGCGGACAACGGACGTATCGATGGTGGACGCACTCCTGAATGAAGCAAAGGCGGGCATCGCTCCTGATCGCCGTACCGCGGTGTTCGACGTGCATGGGACCGTCTCCGGCACGACGCTGACGCTGACGGGCGAGATACAGGACGCGGGGATGCATAAACGCCTCCTCGCCTTCCTCGGAGGGAAATCCGGCTGGACGATCGTGGACAGCATCGTTTCCCTTCCCGCGCCCTCCGTGGGGGACAGGACGTTCGGCATCGTTAATGTGAGCGTCGCCAACCTCCGGACAACACCGATGCACCCGGCCGAACTCGCATCCCAGGTTTTGCTCGGCACCCCCGTCAAGGTTCTGAAAAAGGTGGACGGGTGGTATCTCGTGCAGACGCCGGAGGAATATCTGGGATGGACCGATGACAGAATTGTCTGCATGGCGAACGATCGGTACGATGCGTGGGCGCGGCTGCCGAAACTGATCGTCACCGCCGAATTCGCATGGGTTCGCTCCGGAATTGAAAAATCCTCCCGGCCCGTGAGCGACGTCGTGGCCGGTTCGCTCCTCGGCCTGCGGGGGAGTTCCGGCCCGTTGTACGAGGTGGAATATCCGGACGGACGCACGGGGTTCATCGGAAGGGACCAGTCTGAGCGGTTTGAATTATGGCTCGCGCAGGCGAAGGACACGCCGGAGCGGATCGTCGCGACGGCAAAACGGTTTTTCGGCGTCCCCTACCTCTTGGGGGGGGACTTCCGCCAAGGGGATGGACTGTTCGGGATTCACGAAGACGGTCTATGCTCTCAACGGCGTCCTCCTCCCGCGCGATGCCGACCAGCAGGCGGCGGTCGGCGACCCCGTCGAAATTCCCGGGGGGAACGTGGACCTGAAGCCGGGCGACCTTCTCTTCTTCGGATCGCACGCCTCCGGGGAGAAGCCGGAACGTGTCACGCACGTCGCCATTTCCCTCGGCGGGGGGCGGTTCATTCACTCGTCCGCCGATGTGCACATCAACAGTTTGAACCCGGCCGACTCCGATTACAGCGATTTCCGGCTCGCGGGTTTTCTCCGGGCGCGCCGGATCATCGGCGCCGGGGAATCCTCCGGCGTCCGCCGGCTCGCAGCAATTCCTTATTACCGCGGCGATGAACACTGAAAGACGCACATTCCTGAAACGGTCGGCGCTCGCGGGCGCGTCGCTTGCGCTGGGCCGGAGCACGCTCCTGTCGCTCGGTCGAACGTACGGCACCGGATCCACAACGGGGAACCCCATGAAGCTCAGATTTTATCCTTACACGCTCGAGCTGAAACACGTCTTCACGGTGGCCACCTATTCCCGCAGCACGACCCCCGTCATGATGGTGGAGGTCGAACAGGACGGGATCGTCGGGTACGGCGAGGCCTCGATGCCCCCGTATCTCGGCGAGAGCCACGCGACCGCGACGTCGTTTCTCTCGAAAGTCGACATCACGAAATACCCGGACCCGTTCCGGCTCGAAGACATCCTGAAGGACATCGATGCGATCGCCCCCGGGAACAACGCCGCCAAGGCAGCGGTCGACATCGCGCTCCACGACCTGATAGGGAAGAAGATGGGGTACCCGTGGTACAGGATCTGGGGTCTCGACCCGTCGAAGACCCCCGTCACCACGTTCACGATCGGTATCGATACGAAAGAGGTCGTCAGGCAGAAAGTGAAGGAAGCGGACATCTACAAAGTGCTGAAGGTGAAGCTCGGGCTCGCCAATGACCGGGAGATGATCGAGACGATTCGCGAGGTCACGGACAAGCCGATACGCGTGGACGTGAACCAGGGGTGGAAGGACCGGGAGTTCGCCCTGAAGATGATCGAATGGCTCGCGACGAAGGGGGTGGAGTTCGTGGAGCAGCCGATGCCGAAAGAACAGCCGGACGACATCGCGTGGCTGCGCGCAAAGAGCCCGCTCCCGATCATCGGTGACGAGAGCGTGGTTCGCATCGCCGACATCCGCAGGGCGATCGGCGTATTCGACGGCATCAACATCAAGCTGATGAAATCCACCGGCATGCACGAGGCCTACAAGATGATCGTCACCGCCCGGGCGCTGGGCATGAAGGTCATGATCGGCTGCATGACGGAGACCACCTGCGCGATATCCGCGGCCGCCCAGCTCTCCCCGCTGGCGGACTACGCGGACCTGGACGGCGCGCTGCTGATACGCAACGACCTGTTTTCGGGCGCCGCGATCGTCGACGGCAAGGTCACGCTCGCGGATGGACCCGGCATTGGCGCCATAAGACTCTGATCCCATCACCTCCTTCCCACGACGATGACAGATAACGCACCATCCTCCCGCCTCGCGTCGCTTGATGCATTTCGCGGTGCGACGATCGCCGGCATGATACTTGTCAACAATCCCGGCTCCTGGAACGCCATCTACCCGCAGCTCGAGCACGCGCGGTGGAACGGCTGGACGTTCACGGACTGGATATTTCCGTTCTTTCTCTGGATCGTCGGCGTCGCGATGACGCTCTCGTTCGCGAAGAGAAAGGAGCGGGGGGAGGACAGGGGGAAACTTCTCATGCACGTCCTGCGGCGATCGCTGGTCATATTCGCGGTCGGCCTCTTCCTGAACGGTTTCCCGTTCGGCGTGATATGGGGCGGCTTCTCGTTCGCCGCCTGGCGCATTCCCGGGGTTCTGCAGAGGATAGCGGTCTGTTACCTCTGTGCGAGCGCGATTTTCCTTTACAGCGGCCTCCGCGCACAGATCTGGTGGGTCGTGGGGCTCCTGGCGTCATACTGGGCGGCGGTGATGCTGATCCCCGTTCCCGGGTTCGGCGCGGGCGTCCTTCAGCCGACGGGGTGTCTCCCCTGGTTCATTGATTCGAATCTGCTCGCGGGGCATACCTGGAGCGGCGCGCCGGCCCCCGGGTTCGATCCCGAAGGGATCCTGAGCACGTTCCCCGCGATTGCGACGACGCTTCTTGGCATACTCACGGGTCACTGGCTCCGCACTGCCCGTTCGCGCGAGGAGAAGACCGCCTGGATGTTCGTCTTCGGCAATGCATTCCTCCTCGCCGGGGTGGTCATGGATATCTGGTTTCCGATCAACAAGAACCTCTGGTCGAGCTCGTACGTCGTGTTCATGGCCGGCTGGGCGCTCGTCTGCTTCTCCGTGTTTTACTGGCTGATGGACGTGAAGGGGCATACGAAGTGGGCACGTCCGTTCGTGATCTACGGGATGAACGCGATCGCCGTGTTCGTCCTCTCCGGGATCGTGGGGCGGCTCATCACGCTCATAAAGGTGACCGGCCCGGGCGGCGGGGAGGTGACCCTCAAAGGACTTGTCTACGACAATCTGTTTGTCCCCTTCTTCAGTCCGGTGAACGCCTCGACGCTCTTTGCCGTTGCGTTCATCCTGGTGATGTACCTGGTCGTCTGGGCGATGTGGAAGAGAGGGTGGTTCATCAAAGTGTGACCGGCCGGAGAACTCCCGATGGCATCTGTGAATGATCGCGGCAGGCGCACGGCGGCCGGCAGACGGACGCTCGCGCTCCTCATTTTCCTCTCCTGCGCGGGGGATCTTCCCGCCCGCGCGGACGTCATGGCGGAGCTGCGTGCGCTCAACGCCCGGTTCGGCGGGCACATGGGGTTGATGGCGAAGAACCTCGCCACGGGGGAAACGATCTCGTACAACGCGGCGGACCGGTTTCCGACCGCGAGCACGATCAAGCTCCCCGTGATGACGGCGTATTTCGACATGGTCAGAAAGAAGGAGATCGATCCCGGGACGCGGATCACCCTCCGCGCCGAAGACCGGAAGCCCGGCTCGGGCGTCCTGCAGTTCCTGGATAGCGGCGCGGTGATCACGCTCCGTGACGCGGTCACGCTGATGATTACCATGAGCGACAACACGGGGACGAATCTCGTCCTCGACCGCCTCGCCGGGACGCACGCGGCGCGACTGGCGCAGGTCAACGACTTCATCGCCTCCCGGGGACTGAAGAACACGCGCATCCTCAACCGCCTCTTCACGCTTGAAACGAAGCAGGAGACGCCGGAGGCGATGCGGTACGGGATCGGGGTGTCGACCCCGGAAGACATGGTCCTGCTCATGGAAAAGCTCTTCAGGGGGACGCTCTGCGATTCCGCCTCCTGCGCGTCGATGATCGGGATCCTGGAGAACCAGTTCTACGCCGACATGGTGCCGCGGCTCCTCCCGCAGGGGGCGTGCAGCTCGTTCGCGGTCGCCCACAAGACGGGGAGCGTCACCGAAACCAAAGCGGATGTCGCCCTTGTTCTTACGGACAGGGTGAAATTCGCGATCGCGGTCTACGTGGACAAGTCACCCGACCACCAGGACGACGGTGCGGACGCGGCCACACTGCTCGTCGCGTACGCCGCACGGGCGGTCTGGAACCAGTTCACCGGGATGACGGGGTACGACAGGGGTCCGGTCAGCTCCTCCGGCGTTGCCTGGACGACGTTCAGGGGGGGGAAGTGGGCGATCTACCGGTCGCCGGCCGCTCCGTTCCCGCATCCTGCGCGCAGGGACGGATATACGGGAGGAGACGGGACGGTCTACCCGTATTTCCCCCATTATGCCGACAGCAGCATCGTCGTCTTCGTCCCCGACGGGTTTCACGGGGTCAGCGGCGGGGCGAACGTGATCGTGCATTTCCACGGGCACATGAACGACGTCCTGGGGGTGCTCGAACAGTATCTTCTTCCCCAGTCGATGATCGCGCAGAAGATCAACGCGCTGCTTGTCATACCCCAGGGGCCGTACAGGGCCAGGGATTCGTTTGACGGGAAGATGGAGGACGAAGGGGGCTTCCGCAGGATGGTGGAAGACGTTATGGCGACGATGCAGAAAGAGAAGGTCGTGTCGTCGGCCGCCGTCGCGCGCGTGATCGTCACCGCCCACAGCGGCGGCTACCGCCCCGCGGGGTTCGTCCTCGACCGCGGGGGGATGTCGGATGTCATCACGCACGTGTTCCTCTTCGACGCCCTGTACGGGCAGCACGAATATTTCCGCGACTGGCTCCTGAAGGGGAAGGGGATCATCCGCGCCGCGTACACGGACCACCTGGCGAAGGAGCACGCCGACGTCGCCGCGAGCGTCGCCGCTGCGGGATCGCGCTGGTCCATGACCCCGGCGGGGGTCGAGCACGATATGGTGCCCAATGCGTTTTTTGCCCGGTGGCTCTCGGAGCTCCCGGCCGAATGGAAACTCACAACAAAGGAGTGACACGACGGACGCTATGACGAACCTCAGGCAGTATGACGGGACATCCCGCATCGAAGAGATGGAGCTCCAGCGGAACGGACGCAAACCCATATATGCGCCCACGGAGAAGATCGGCATCGTGGAAGTCGCGAATTTCCCGCAGCTGGGGAAGCTCACCGCGCTCCGGTTTATCGAGTGGGTCACAAAAAATCCCGGTGGGGTGATATCGCTCCCCACGGGGAAGACGCCCGAGCATTTCATCAAGTGGGTGACGCGCATCCTGGAGCGCTGGGAGACGAAGGACATCCAGTCGCTCCTCGCCACCGCGGAGATCGACGGGTCGAAACCGCCGGACATGAGATCGCTCAGCTTCGTCCAGATCGACGAATTCTATCCGATAAGCGCCGCGCAGCATAACAGCTTCCACTGGTACGTCAACGAGTTCTACATCAAGGGGTTCGGGCTCTCCCCCGCGAAGGCCCTCCTCATCAACGCCACGTCGCTGGGGCTTCCCCCCGGCAAGACGATGGACGAGGTGTTCCCCGGCAGCGTCGTCGACCTCTCGCTCCGCGTCAGGCAGTGCCGCTCGGAACTCGAGCTCCTGCAGAAGGACGTCATCAACCGGGTGGACGAGTTCTGCATGGAATACGAGACGAAGGTCCGGGAGATGGGGGGCATCGGGTTCTTCCTCGGCGGCATCGGGCCGGACGGGCACATCGCGTTCAACGTGAGGGGGTCGAGCGTCTATTCGGTGACGCGGCTGACGGGCACCAACTACGAGACGCAGGCGGCCGCTGCCACGGATCTGGGAGGGATCGAGGTTTCCCGGACGCGGCTCGTGATCACGATCGGGCTTGCGACGATCACGTACAACCCCGGGGCCGTCGCGATCATCATCGCCGCCGGGGACGCGAAGGCCGCCATCGTCCGGCTCGCCGTCGAGAACGAAAAGGGGCCGCAGTATCCCGCCTCCGTGCTCCAGGATCTCCCCAACGGCCGGTTCTACCTCACGCGGGGCGCCGCGAGCCTCCTCACGGAACGGCAGTTCGAGGATTTCTGCAGGGAAACCACGCTCACGCCGGAGCGTTCCGAGGATGTCGTGACGGCGCTCGCCATCAAATCGGGGAAGCAGCTCGTCGAGCTCGCGAAGGAGGACTTCGAGGGGGACCGGTTCGCCGCCGAGCTCCTGCGCAAGAGCGGGAAAAAGCCCGCCGAGCTCGCGGCGGACGCCCGCAGCCGGATCATCGGGAAGATCGAAAAGGGCCTCGCGCATGTGTCGGACACGACCTTCCTGCACACCGAGCCCCATCACGACGACATCATGCTCGGCTACCTCGCGCACATCTACCATCTCGTCCGCGATCCGAGCAACAAGCACTACTTCGCCAACCTGACCTCCGGCTTCACGTCGGTCTCGAACCCGTATTTTCTCTCGATCCTCGTGAAGCTCGAGAGCCATCTCGAGACAGGGACGCTCTTTGCGCTCCTGGCGGAGGGGTACTTCGATACGCATGAGAACGCCTCCCGCATGGAGGACGTCTATCTCTATCTCGACGGGGCCGCGGCGAACAGCCAGGAGATGAAGGACGAGGCGGAGGCGAGGCGTCTGCTCCGCAATCTCGTCGGCCTGTACCGGACGCACGATCTCCACACGCTGCGCAACCGCGTCCAGGAGCTCATCAGCTACTGCCGCACCCAGTACAGCGGCGCCAAGGACCCGCAGCAGGTGCAGCTCCTCAAGGGGATGACGCGTGAATGGGAAGTCGAGCTTCTCTGGGCGTATTTCGGCATCGAGTCGTACGCGATCCATCCGCTCAGGCTCGGGTTCTACACGGGGGACATCTTCTCGCCGGAGCCCGAGGTCCACAGGGATGTCGTGCCGATCTTCGAGCTGATAAGCAAGGTCCGGCCCAACGTCGTCTCCGTCGCATTCGATCCGGAAGGGAGCGGGCCCGACACGCATTACAAGGCCCTCCAGGCCGTGGCCGAGGCGCTGAGGCTCTACGAGAAAGAGAGCGGCGACTCCACGATGAGGGTGTGGGGATACAGGAACGTCTGGTACAGGTACCGCCCGGCGGAGGCCAACCTGTTCGTCCCGGTGTCGATCAATTCCATCACGATGCTCCACACGGCGTTCATGAACTGCTTCGGCTCGCAGAGCGCGGCGTCCTTCCCGAGCTACGAACACGACGGTCCGTTCTCCGAGCTCGCGCAGAAGATCCAGGTGGGTCAGTACGGGATGATCAAGACGATTCTGGGGAAGGATTTCTTCCTGAAGAACGGTCACCCGAGGCTCCGCGCCGCGCGCGGGATGATCTTCCTCCGCGAGATGGCTCTCGCCGAGTTCTATGAGATGGTCAGGGAGCTCAGGAAAGTTACGGAGGACCGGGGCTGAAAAGCCCCGTTCCCCGGTTTTCCCCGTAGTGTCGTCGCACCGTTCTCAGGAGAAGTGGGTATGCGCAGTATCGTTGCACTGCTCCTCGTTGTCGTTGCTCTCCCGCTGGAGGCTCAGATCAGGGTGCTGAACGTCCGGACCCTCCCGCTGGGGAGCGCCCGCCCCTGGTCTGCGCCCCGCTGGTCGCCCGACGGGAAGACCATTTACTATACCACCCCGGAGTTCGACGGGATTTGGGCGTGTCCCGGGGCCGGGGGGAATGCCGTGCAGATTACTTCCGACAGGGGATCGGGGTACGGATTTACGATATCCCCCGACGGGTCGCAGATCGCCTGGCGCCGGACGCTCCCCGGTCCCCTGCCGGGTGAGCGGGTGCAGGAGCTCGTGGTCCGCAATCTCGCCGGCGGCGCTCCGTCGGTCCTCGCCTCGGGAAAGTCGATTTCGCTCCCCTCGTTCGTCCGCTCCGACGTCGTATTTTCCGTCGGCGGCGAAATCCAGGGAGTGACGGCGGGCGGTCAGCCCGCGGGCGTCGTATCGGTCCTCGGCATCGAGGAGACGAAGATCGCCGTGGTCCGTGACGGCGTGAAATCGCTTGTCGATCCGCTCGGAAACGGAAGCTACGTCTGGCCGTCGCTTTCCCCCGACGGCTCGAAGCTCGTGGCCTACGAGATGGACAGGGGGACGTTTGTCTGCGGCGCCGACGGGAGTCACCCGCTCAGGATCGGGCGCAGGGACGCCCCCGACTGGACCCGGGACGGAAAGTGGCTCATCTATATGGCGGACAGGGATAACGGGCATGCGGTACGCTCCTCCGCCATCGCATTCGTCTCCCCGGACGGGAAGACGGAAGGGGACCTCACCTCCGCGTCACACATCAACGGGATGTTCCCCCGGTGCTCTCCCGTCGCCGACGAGATCGCCTTCAGCACGCTCGAAGGCGGGATTCTCGTGCTCACGTACGCCGAATCATCCCGATGAACCGGAGACCCGCGCTGATATGCATCGTCTCCCTGTTTGCGTCGCTCGCGCTCGCGCAGAGGTCCGACCTCTCGGGGTTGAAATTCTGCATCGATCCGGGGCACGGCGGGTATTCGAGCGACGATCGGAACGTCCAGCCCGACCCGGGGGTCAACTTCTGGGAATCGGAAAGCAACTTCGAGAAGGCCCTTCTCCTCAGGCAGCTCCTCTGGCAGCAGGGGGCGACGGTCATCCTGACCCGGACGTCGAACGACACGACGTATCCCGACGGGAACGACGAGCCGAGCCTGACGGCGCGCTGGCAGCTCGCCAACGCGAACAACGTCGACTGGTTTCATTCGATACACTCGAACGCGAGCGGCCTGGCGGCCAACACGAGCATCAACTATACGCTCTTGCTCGTGAAGGAGGACATCCCGACGCTCACGGCCGCGTTCCCGCAGGACGTCACGATGTCGAACCTCATCGGACCGGCGATACAGGGAATGCTGCGGACGACAGGCACGAGCACCTGGCTCGACTACGCGTTCTACGGAGGGCCGGCGGGCGGGTACAACCTGGGCGTCCTGAGCGGTCTCCTGATGCCGGGGGAGCTCTCCGAGGGTTCGTTCCATGATTTCTATCCGGAGTGTCGCCGCCTCCTGAACAACGATTACCATAAGATGGAGGCGTACGCCATTCGGAACGGGTTCATGCAGTATTTCGGCGTTCCGGCCGATCCCCGTGGCATCATCGCGGGGATCCAGACCGATATCGCCGGCGGGGCTCCCGTAAACCACGCACGCGTGAGGCTCCTCGCGCCGGACAGGGTCTACACCGGGGACGCTTTCAAAAACGGATTCTACATGTTCGACAGTCTCGCCCCCGGTTCCTACACCGTCCGCTTCGAGACGCCGGGCTACATGACGGATTCCGTCGCCGTGGTCGTGGGGACCGGCGCAACCGTGTTCGTCGACCGGACGCTCGCATCGACCGGGTTTCCCGTCGTCGTCTCGACGAATCCGGTGAACGGTGATACGGCGGTCAACCCGAAGTCGGCCCTTGCGATCAGTTTCTCCGCGCCGATGGACACCGCCTCGGTCCGTGCGGCCTTCTCGATTGCCCCGGCCGCCGCCGGGAGTCTCTCGTGGGACCCGGGCAAATCGGTCCTGACGTTCACGCCGGTCGTTCCGTTATCATCCCCCGTCAATTTCACCGTGAAGGTCGACACGAACGCCCGCAGCGCCTCGGGCCGGCCCATTGACGGGACCGGTGTCGGAGGTCCCGGTCACCCGTTCGTCCTTGGTTTCCGGACGAAAACTATCCGCCTGAACCCGCCGGCGATCCTCTCGCGCTTCCCTGATTCCGCCGTGACGGTGGCGACGGGGTACGCCACGGTCAACGTCACGTTCGATGAACCGCTGAACCCGGCGACGGTCACCACGGGAAATTTCAGGGTCGGGAAAATCGGCGGTCTCCCGTCGCTCGCACGGACCGTCATGTACGCCGGGACGCCCGTCCGGGGCGGGGTCAATATCTTCTTCACCGGGGGACTGGAGCCGGGAGCGTCCTACACGGTGAGCGTGAGCGGCGTGGGGGATATGACGGGGAACGTCATCCCTGTTACCTCGCCCATTATCTGGTCATTTTCCGTCCAGCCCCAGTCGCGCGTCAGCGCGACGATCGATTCGTTCAACACGGCCCCTGTCCACTGGAAGCAGCCGCTGACCGCGCTCTACACGACGGGGGTCGACACGGCGTCGTTCGACTCCATCGGGAGCCCGGCGTTCCCCGCCCTGGCGGGGGATCCCGTCGCCGGGATCCTCAGGTACGCATGGGATACGGCCGCGTCGTCCTGGCTCCTGCGCGCGCCGCTCGATACTCTCGCGCCGCAGCGCTCGTTCTTTTTTCAAAAGCTGGGGACGGTGCTCGGTGTGTTCCTGTACAACGAATACGACCTGGGGCAGTTCCGGTTCGGCGTCGAGGACAGCGTCGACATCTATCCCGGGGGGAGGCCGCAGAACCACAAAGTGAGCAGGTGGTACCCGCTCAACTGGGTGGGGTGGAGGCTCGTGGAATGGGATCTCGCGAACGATTCCGCCGGTTCCTGGCTCGGCAGCCCGGTGCTCGGCGGGCAGATGCGCTTTGACGCGTTTCAGTTCCGCTATATCCCGGGAATGAGCGCGCCCTCGGGATTTGTCCTCGTCGATCTGCTCCAGGTGGCGAGGACCGTGGTCGTTTCCGTCCCGCCGCCCGCGCCCGCGGTTCCCGCGGCGTATGCGCTGAGCCAGAACTACCCGAACCCGTTTAACCCGTCGACGGTCATCGCGTACCGCGTCCCGGCCGGCGTGCGCGTCTCGTTGAAGGTGTACGACCTGCTGGGGCAGGAAGTCGCGCGCCTCGTGGACGGGCAGGTGCCGGCCGGCGCGCATACGGTGGTATGGAACGCGTCGTCCTTCGGAAGCGGCGTCTACTTCGTCCGCATGATCGCGTCCGATGCAGCGGGGGGGATTCGTTTTGTCAGGACAACAAAAACAGAACTATTGAGATAATCGCATTGGCACATCACTCTCTTGTGCTCGGCGTCGACGGCGGAGGTACCAAGTCACTGGGCCTCCTCGCCGACGGTGCCGGCACGGTTCTCGCGCGCGGCAGGGGGAACGGCTCGAATCAGAACGTGATCGGCATCGACATTGCCGCACAGAACCTGGCGGAGCTCATCGCGGACCTCGCGAAAACCGCGGCCCGGCCCGTTGCCGATATCGGCTCCGCCGTGCTGGGGCTCGCGGGGGCGGGATCCGAACGGGACCGTCAGGCCCTGACCGATGCGATCCACGCCCGGTTCCGGATCATGGGGCTTCCCGCCGTGCCGATTGCGGTCGTGTCCGACGGCCGCATCGCGCTCGAGGGGGCGTTTAACGGCGGCCCCGGTGTCGTTGCGGTAGCGGGGACCGGCTCGGTCGTCATGGGCAAATCGCCTGCCGGCGGGACGATCTCGATCGGCGGCTGGGGAAGAGTGATCGGGGACGAAGGGAGCGGCTATAGTATCGGACTCGAAGCGATCAAAGCGGTTGCGAGGGAGATCGACGGAAGGGGGGAGGCCGGAGGGCTTCGCGCTTCCCTCTCGTCCCGGTTCGGGCTCGGGACGCGCGAGAAGATCATTGCCGCCGTGTACAGGGAGAATTTCGATATCCCCTCGATCGCGCCGGCGGTCATTGACGCGGCGGAATCCTCCGATGCCGCGGCGCTGGAGATACTCACCCGCGCCGCCGCGGCACTTGCCCCCCAGGTGGTCGCCGCCGTCGACCGGCTCGGCATGCGTGGGGGGGCCGGTGTCGTCCTGCTCGGGGGTCTGCTCGACCACGAGTCGGTCTATTCGCGCCTGCTGGAATCGGAGGTCAGGAAAGCACTCCCCGCGGCGCACGTTCACCCGCCCATGAACGGACCGGCGCACGGCGCACTCCTGCTGGCGATGGCCGGCATGAAGGGGGATTGACGCGTGAAGAGACCTCTCCTCTTCCTTTCCGCCGCCGTTCTCTCGGGGTTGCTCTCCGCGTGCACGCCTCCCCCTGGGACGATCCCCGCGCAGCAGAGGCGCGCCGTGCCGCTCCAGGGGGCGCTCCCCCCGGAATGGGGAAGCCCGGGCGCGCTCGACACGCTCCTCTCCTCGATGTCGCTCGAGGAGAAAGTCTCCCAGATGGTCATGGTGCGGGCGTTCGGTCACTACTACAGCACCGACAGCGACCTCTTCGAACGCCTCGAACGGCTCGTCACGGTCCGCAGGGTCGGCGGCATCATCATGGCGCAGGGGGACGTCTATGCCGAGGCGGTCCTCCTGAACCGGCTCCAGTCGCTTTCCCGCATACCGCTCCTTGTCGCATCCGACTTCGAGCGCGGCATCGCGATGCGCGTCAGGAGAGGGACACGGTTTCCGGATGCCATGGCTCTCGGGGCGACCAGGAACGCCGAGTACGCCTACCGGATGGGGAAGGCCGTCGCCGTGGAGGCGCGCGCGATCGGTATCCACCAGAACTACGCTCCCGTCGCCGACATCAACGACAATCCCCTCAACCCGGTCATCAATACCCGCTCGTTCGGCGACGACCCGATGCTCGTCCGGACGATGGTGGGAGCGTTCATCAGGGGGACCATGGACGGGGGTTGCCTCGCCACCGCGAAGCATTTTCCGGGACACGGGGACACGGGGACCGATTCGCATCTCGAGCTCCCCGTCATCGATCGTTCGCGCGCCCGTCTCGATACGGTGGAGCTCGCCGCGTTCCGGGCGGCCTTCGACGCCGGCGTCCAGTCGGTCATGATCGGTCATCTTGCGGTCCCCGCGCTTGATTCCCTCGGCCTTCCCGCCTCCCTTTCGGCGGCGATGGTGACGAGTCTCCTCAGGAAGGAATTCGGGTTCAACGGGCTGATCGTCACCGATGGACTGGAGATGCGGGCGCTCACGCGCGGGTTCACGGCGGACAGCGTGGCGGTTCTTGCCGTCCGGGCCGGGGCGGACATACTCCTCGTTCCGCCTGACCCCGACGTCGCCGTGAGTGCGGTCGTGAATGCGGTGAAACGCGGGGAGATCACGGTGCAGCGCGTGAACGAATCGGTCCGCCGCATTCTTGCCGCGAAGCATCAGCTCGGCCTGGACAGGAAGCGGACCGTCGATATCGACGCCGTCGCCTCCCGGATCGGCACGCGGCCGAACCGGCATCTTGCGGTGGAAATCGCGCGCGACGCCGTCACGCTCCTGCGGAACAGGAACAACCTGCTCCCGCTCGCCCCCGACGGCTCCGGGCATATCGTGGCGGTTCTCGCCGGGGATACGGAGGACGACCGGACGGACATCGACAGGCCGGGGAGTGCGGCCACGAGCGAGCCGGCAGGGACCTATTTCGCCCAGCTCCTCAGGCGCCGCGCAGCCGGTGCCGAGATACTCCGCATCTCCCCCGAGAGCGACGTGCGCGATCTGAACGACGCCGTAGCGAAGATGCGGAGGGCGGACATCGCCCTCCTCTGCCTGTTCGTGAAAGTCCGTACGGCCTCCGGGAAAATCGATCTTCCCGACTACCTCCGGACATTTGCGGCGAGCGCGGCCGAAACGAACACGCCGCTCGTCGTCCTGGCGTTCGGCAACCCGTACATCGCCGGCAACGTCCCCGAAGCCGCATCGGTCCTGTGCCTCTACGGCGACGACGAGCCTTCGAGCGAGGCGGCGGCCGAAGCGCTCTTCGGCGAGATCCCGGTGCACGGCCGGCTCCCTGTCTCCATCCCCGGAAAGTACCCGTTCGGCACGGGTCTTGACATCCCCCAGACCCAGCTCCGGAGGGACGACCCCGCGGTGGCCGGATTCGACCCGGAGGATCTCCAGCGCGTCGACGCGATCATCGCGGCCGCGATCGCCGATTCCGCGTTTCCCGGTGGGCAGGTCGCCGTCATCAAGGACGGTCTCCTTGTCTACGACCGGTCGTTCGGTCGCATGACGTACGACCCGGCATCTCCTCCCGTGGACGGGGGGACGCTGTACGACCTGGCGTCCGTCACCAAGGTCATCGCGACGACCTCTGCCGTCATGAAACTCGTCGACGGCGGGAAGATCGGCCTCGACGACCCTGTGGCGAAGTACATCCCCGGCTTCGGCGCGGGGGCGAAGAGCGCGATCACGATACGCCATCTCCTCCTTCACAGGGGAGGATTCCCCCCTTTCCGGAGGCTCTGGCTCGAGTGCCCGGCGGCGGCGGCGGTGATCGACACGATCGCCGCTACGGCGCTTGTCGCCGCGCCCGGCGATTCGACCGTTTACAGCGACCTGGGGTTCATCACGCTCGGAAAGATCGTCGAGAAGGTCTCCGGCCTTACGCTCGATGCGTTCGTGAAAAGAGAATTCTTCGTCCCCCTGCGGATGAGGAACACGACGTACGCCCCTGCGGAATCGCTCCGCTCCCGGTGTGCGCCGACGGAGCTCGATTCCCTCTGGCGCCGGTCGGTCGTGCAGGGGAGCGTGCATGACGAGAACGCGGCCTTCCTCGGGGGCGTGTCCGGAAATGCCGGGCTCTTTTCCACCGCGGGTGATCTCGCGATCTACATGCAGATGCTCTTTAACAAGGGACAGTACGCGGGGAAGCGTTACATCGGCGAGAAGACCGTTGCGGAGTTTATTGACGCGCGCGCTCCGGGCCAGGAACGATGGCTCGGGTGGGACATGAAGTCGCCGCGCGGCTCGTCGGCGGGATCGCTCTTTCCCCCGGTCTCCTTCGGTCATACAGGGTTCACGGGGACGTGCATCTGGGCCGACCCGTCGCGCGGCCTGGCCGTCATATTCCTCACGAACCGGGTGTTCCCGACTCGCGCAAATCTGAAGATCGCCAGGGTCCGTCCCGCGTTGAACGATGCCGTGATGCGGGCTCTCGGCGTCACGGGGACGGGGGAATGACATGAGGACGGGACGCTCGATAAGCGTGGGGATCGTTGAGGCCGGGGCCGTCGAATTTGAAGGCGACTTTGACGCGCCGTGCCCCGGCGGGGGGATCCGCGGAGAGGCGCGCGCGTCCGTTTCGGGCGCATCCATACTCGTCGAGTGCGGCGGCCGGCGTGCCGTCCTTGATTCGGGGGTCCTCCTCTCTCCCGCCGCCTCTTCCGGAGGGTCGTTCGTCATCCGCGGCGTGACGATCGGCATCCGCTTCCACTGGCAGCGGAAAGAAGACGAGGTGTTCACGGGAGCGCTCCGCCTGGTGGCGAAGGGGACCGACGTCGTCGCGATCAACGTGGTGTCGGTCGAGGACTACCTCGCGAGCGTCATCTCGTCGGAGATGAGCGCGGGGAGCTCGCTGAACCTCTTGAGGGCTCACGCGATAACGTCGAGAAGCTGGCTCCTTGCCGGGCTTGAGCGTTCCGCCGGCGCAAAAAGCGGCCCGTCGCGCCCCCGCTCGACGGAGCGGGAAGGGGACAGGCTTGTCCGGTGGTATGACAGGGAAGAACACGAGCTCTTCGACGTCTGTGCGGACGACCACTGCCAGAGGTACCAGGGGATAACGAAATCGACCTCACCCGGCGTCAGGCAGGCGGTGGACCTGACGCGGGGACAGGTGCTCATGTACGACGGCCGCGTCTGTGATGCCCGGTTCTCGAAATCCTGCGGAGGGATCACCGAGCCCTTTGGCAATGTCTGGCAGCCCGGGACGGTCCCGTATCTCGACGCCGTGGCGGACATCGCGCCGTTTGAACCCCTTCCCGGCTTTCTTTCTCTCCCGGATGTCCACCGGGAGGAACTGGCGGACCGGTGGATCAGGAGCTCCCCGGCCGCTTTTTGCAACACGACGGACTCCCGCATACTTTCACAGGTTCTGCTCGGGTACGATCAGGAAACGACTGATTTCTACCGCTGGCGGGTAACATACGCTCAGGAGGATCTCGCCGCGCTCATCGGGGAGAAGACCGGAATCGATTTCGGAGCTATTCATGAGCTTGCGCCGGTCGACCGCGGTCCCTCGGGGCGGCTCACGCTCCTGAAGATCGTGGGCGAGAAGAGAACATTGACCATCGGTAAGGAGCTCGAGATCCGGCGCACGCTCTCCCCCTCGCACCTCTACAGCTCGGCGTTTGTCGTCGAACGGTGTGATCTTCATGGCGTCGTTCCGGGGAAGTTCGTTCTCACGGGAGCGGGGTGGGGGCACGGGGTGGGCCTCTGTCAGATCGGCGCGGCCGTCATGGGCGATCTCGGGTACCCCCCCGACGCCATACTGTCTCATTATTTTCCCGGCACGTCGATAACGGGGATATATTGAACCCGTCATTGCCGCGGCGTATCCTGCGGGAAAGACGTCTGTACGAAGTCATAAGCGTTATCTTCCACATTCTGAGGAATGAGAATCCGAATGAAGACCTTTAGCGTACGCGCGCCCCTGGTATCGTTGAGTGTGACGTTCCTTCTTTCTTTGGTGACGATCGGCCCGGCCGATGCCCAGCAGGCATCTCCACCGCGCCCCAATTATATCCGCCTTGTCGTTCCGGAGTCGGACACCGTTCGGGCGTCTTCGGGAACATACCGGCTTTCGGCGGGGACGGTGCCGGGGAACAGGCTCACGATCAACGGCTCGCCCCTGAAGGTGTATCCTTCCGGGGCCGTGGCGGGGCTCCTGACGCTGAACGTCGGCGAGAACCGGTTCACGCTTGCCGCGACGGGCGCGAAAGGGGATTCCGTTGCAAAATCGTTCCTCGTCATCCGCGACGCGCCCCCGGAGACTTCACCGGATTCCGTCCTCGTCATAGACACGATCATGACGGAACCCTCTGAAGACATCTGGCTCAACGAAGACGACCGCCTGGAGGTGCAGTTCAAGGGGACGCCGGGGTGCAAAGCGTCGTGCGACCTCGGTATTCCGATGACGGAGGTGAAGCCCGCGTACGCGCATGGACTGGGGGGGATCTACAGGGGCGTGTACACCGTGCGGGATGATGATACCCTTTCGTCCCACCAGGTCAGGTTCAGGCTGGAGAATGCCTCGGGAGCGTCCGTGGAGACGGTCTCGAAGGGAACCGTCACGATGAGGCCGGGCGACTTCCCGTACATCGGCGTTTCGAAAGGGGAGCGGCCTGCGCTTTCCTACGGTCTCGGGGCCGACCGCCTGGGCGGTGCGCGGCTGTCGTTCATCAATCCCGGGATCCGTCTTGCGATCACGGGGAAGCACGGGAGCGCGTACCGCGTGGCGCTGGCGCCGGGGCAGGAAGCCTGGATCGCATCGGAAAACGTCGACCTGATCCCGAAGGGCGCCCGCCTTCCGGCGGCCCTGACGGACAACTGGATGGTGTACGGGGACGATAAGTTCGACTACGTGACGGTCGCGCTCCCGCTGCGGCTCCCGTATTCTTCGACGACGGAGACCGAGCCGACACGGATCAACGTGGATCTCTACGGCGCCACGTCGAACACAAACTGGATCATCCAGCAGCTCACGACCCGCGAGATCAGGAACGTCTACTACACCGAGCCTTCCGCGGGCGTCTTCCGGATCACGATCGAGCTCAGGCACAAGCAGATCTGGGGGTACGAAATCGGCTACAATCCGGCGGGACTCGTCATCAAGGTCCGCCGCCAGCCGGAGAAACTCAAGATCAAGGCGCTCACGTTCGCGCTCGACGCGGGTCACGGCGGGGAAAACCTCGGCGCGCTCGGGTCCACGGGGGCTCTCGAGAAGGAGATCAACCTCGCCGTCGTGATGGACCTCAAGGCGATGCTCGAGGACAGGGGTGCCAGGGTTGTCCTGACGCGGGAGACCGACACCGACGTCACGATGCCCGACCGGGTGAGGAAGGTCCTGACGTCGGGGGCGGACATCCTTATCAGCGTCCACTCGAACTCCATCGGCCTGACGACGAACCCGGAGCTGACCCGGGGGACCGCGACGTTCTACAAGCACATCTGCTACCGCCCCCTCGCGCTCGCGGTCGTCAGGCAGGTGCTCAAGACCGGGCTTCCCCTCTTCGGCAACGTCGGGAGCTTCAATTTCTCGCTCAACGCGCCGACGGAGCTTCCCAGCGTCCTCGTCGAGATGGCGTTTGTCTCGAACCCCTCCGACGAGATGAATCTCATCGACCCGGAGTTCCGTCACAGGATCGCCGAACGCATCGTCGACGGCGTCGACGATTTTCTCGATGCATGTGATGAATAAGCTCCCCCCTCCCGGCGCGCGCGCGTCGATCCGGCCCTGGACGACGGGGGATATCCCCGACGTCCGCCGCATCGGGTGGGAGACGTGGAAGGCGACGTACGGCAGGTTCATCCCGGAGGCGGACCTGCGTGCGTACCACGATGAACATTATTCGGCCGCGGCGCTCGAACGGAACTTCCGCAGGGCGTCCACGCGGGGCTATGTGGCGGTCCTGGACGGGAAGACGGCCGGGTATATGATCATGTCGTTCGATCGTGAATCCGGGCGCTGTCACGTCGCCTCGATCTATGTCCTCCCCGACTGTCAGGGGCACGGGCTCGGTTCCATGCTCATGGACGAGGCCTTCCGTGCGGCGCGCGGGGCGGACTTCGACAGGGTCTGGCTCGGCGTCATGTCCGAAAACACCCCCACGCTTGCGTGGTACAGGGGGCTCGGGTTTACATTTGTCGAAGAATCCCCGTTCACGATGGGGAAGACGACCGTCAATCACCTGATCGGATTCAGGCTGCTCATCCCGCCGGTCCCGCCGCCTGATCCACCACACGCGTCTTCCGACGAGAAGAGACCGGCGCATGAATCGACCTGAACGACGCAACCCCTGGGCCTGGATCCCTTCGCTTTATTTCGCGGAAGGGCTCCCGTATATCGTGGTGATGCAGGTGTCCGGGATTCTGTACAAGCGGCTCGGGATGTCGAACGCGGACATCACGTTTTATACCGCCTGGCTCGGGATCCCCTGGATCATCAAGCCCCTCTGGGCGCCCATCGTCGACATGGTTCGTACAAAACGGCTCTGGATCGTCTCGCTTCAACTGGTGATCGGGATAGTGCTTGCCGCGGTGGCGTTGACAATCCCCGTTTCCTTCTTCTTCAGCGTGACGCTGGTCCTCTTCATGCTTGTCGCGTTCATCTCGGCGACGCACGATATCGCCGCCGACGGCTTCTATATGCTCGGCCTGGCCGGGCACGAGCAGGCGGCTTTCGTGGGGGTCCGGAGCACGTTCTACAGGGTGGCGATGGTCACCGGGCAGGGGATCTTCGTCATTATCGCGGGCCTTCTGGAAACCTCCACGGGGGGGAACGTTCCGTTCGCCTGGTCGGTGACGTTTGGGATACTCGCGCTGATGTTCGCGGGGTTTTTTGTCTATCACCGGTTCATGCTTCCGTATCCTCCGTCCGATGTGCGGGTGCGGGCCGTGCAATCGTCGGGGGCCGTCCCGGAATTCTTCAAAATCTTCCTGGAGTTTCTCAGGAAGCCGGGGATCGGGTACATCCTTGCGTACCTCCTCCTTTACCGGTTCGCCGAGGCGCAGCTCATCAAACTCGTCGGCCCGTTTCTGCTCGATCCCAGGACGAAGGGGGGGCTGGGGCTCAGCACCACCGAGCTGGGCTTCGTCTACGGCACGGTGGGTATCACCGCCCTTACGCTCGGCGGATTGCTCGGCGGTTTCGTGATCCCCCGCAGGGGGCTGAAATTCTGGCTCTGGCCGATGGTCGTCATCATGCACCTGCCGGATCTTGTATTTGTGTATCTTTCCCAGGTCCAGCCCGGCAGCTTCTTCCTGATCAACGTTGCGGTCGCCGTTGAACAATTCGGCTACGGATTCGGCTGGACCGCGTACATGCTGTTCATGATCATGGTCTCTGAAGGTGAGCACAAGACCGCGCACTACGCGATCTGTACGGGGATCATGGCGCTCGGGCTTGTCCTTCCGCAGGCGTTCAGCGGCGCGCTTCAGGAATGGCTCGGGTATCCGAATTTTTATCTCTGGGTGATGCTCTCCACGATCCCCGGATTCATCGTTACCGCTCTCATAACCATCGACAGGGATTTTGCCAGGAAACCCTGAAGGAATGCCGATGAAACGCCGTCTTGCGAAAGCCCCGCCCGGGGGGAAACCCGTCTACACCGCGTTCGTTCCCTGGGGCGGGAGCGACGCCGCGGGGGAAACGATCGCGCAGCTCGCCGGTTCTCCCCTTGTGGGGAAAGTGTACGTCCTCACCCTGGGGAGCGCCCCCGTACCGTTCAAGGGATGCACGCCGCTCCGCGTCAACGCCCTGCACTCCTCCGCGACAATGAAGAAGATCGCGGCGAAGACGGCAGCCCCCTTTGCGCTTCTTGTCCTCCACGACGCCGAACTCCGGCTCGGGCAGTTTGCCCTGGAGCGGATGGCCGCCGTAGCCGTCGCCACGGGCGAAGGGATGGTGTACAGCGATTTCATCGAAGTGAAGGGACTCTCGACGGCGCCCCACCCCCTGATCGATTACCAGGAGGGGAGCGTGCGTGACGATTTTGATTTCGGCTCCCTGGTCGCCCTGGAGGCCTCCGCGCTGAAGGCCGCGGCCCGCGACATCGGCAACTATCGCCACGCAGGCTTCTACGCTCTCCGTCTCGCCGTCGCGCGGAAGAAAGGGGTCTTCAGGATCGCCGAAACGCTCTACACGAAGACCGATCCCGACGCGCGCAGGGAGGGAGCCGGGCTGTTCGACTACGTCGATCCGAAGAATCGCGCAGTTCAGCTCGAGATGGAAGAGGCTTTTACACACCACCTGAGGCGGACCGGAGCCTGGCTGAAGCCCGCCAGGGAGACCGTCGACCTGGACGAGGGGAAATTTCCCGTGACGGCTTCGATCGTCATCCCCGTGCGCAACCGGGCCGGCACGATCGGCGACGCCGTGGCGTCCGCGCTGCGCCAGCAGGCGTCGTTCGCCTTCAATGTCATCGTCGTCGACAATCATTCGACCGACGGGACCACGGATATCCTCCGGACGTTCGCCTCGCGTGACTCCCGGCTTGTCCACCTCGTTCCCTCGCGGCCGGACCTCGGCATCGGCGGGTGCTGGAACGAGGCCGCGCACAGCCCCTTCTGCGGCAGGTTTGCGGCACAGCTTGACTCGGACGACCTCTATCTTGATGAATCGACGCTGGGCCGGATCGTTGACAGGTTCCGGAAAGACAGGTGCGCCATGGTCGTCGGGACGTACCGGATGACGGATTTCAACCTCCGGGAGATCCCCCCGGGGATCGTCGACCACAGGGAATGGACCCCGGAGAACGGGGCCAACAACGCGCTTCGGGTCAATGGCTTCGGCGCGCCCAGGGCGTTCTTCACGCCGGTCCTGAGACGCGTGAACATCCCCAACGTGAGCTACGGGGAGGACTACGCCGTCGGGCTTGCCCTCTCGCGCCGGTATCGCATCGGCAGGATTTACGAGCCGATCTATCTTTGCCGGCGCTGGGAGGGGAACTCGGATGCGGACCCGGGTATCGCGAAGACGAACCTCTATAATACCTACAAGGACAAGATCCGCACGATCGAAATCCGTGCCCGGCGGTTGCACCGTGCGCCGTGAGGGAGATGCCGGCGTGGAACGCACGCCGATTCCAGGGAGTTAATCGTATACGATGGAACCTTCGATACAGCGTATTCTCCTTTCCGACCTCGAGCTCCCGCTGCGCGGGGGGAGCGATCTCGCCACGCGCGCGCGCCTGCTTCTCCGGCAGCAAAAGGAAACATGGGCGCTCCTTCGCACGGGGTATGCGGGACTGAAGGACGTCCGCACCAGGACGATCATGCTGGAAGGCTGCACCTTTCGCGTCCAGTGGAACCCGGCGAGGATCGTCTCCTCCGCGGCAAACCTGGACGCGGAATCGATAAGCCGCCGGAAATGCTTCCTTTGCGCCGCCAATCTTCCCGGGGGCCAGCGGGGGATACTCTTTGCCGGAGGCTACCTCGTCCTCTGCAATCCGTTCCCGATATTCACGGAACATTTCACCATTCCCCATACCAGCCACACCGATCAGCGGATCGGCCCCTCGTTCGCGACAATGCTCGATCTGGCGCACGCGATGCAGAAGAGGTACCTGGTGACGTACAACGGTCCGCGAAGCGGCGCGTCTGCGCCGGACCACCTCCATTTCCAGGCCGGGGAGAAGGGTTTCCTGCCGATTGAGAGCGAGCTCGGGGTCCTGGAGGCGGAGGGGAGGGTCCTTTCCGATACGAAGACGATGCGTGTTGTCGCCGCCGGGGGGGGCCTCCGCCGCTTCATCGTTCTCAGGTCCCCGGAAAGGGAATCGCTGATCGGGGCCCTCGGTGCGCTGGAATCGGCTCTTGCGGGCGCGACGGGGGAGAGGGAGGAGCCGATGATGAACATACTCGCCTGGTTCGATTCCGGGGCCTGGACGGTGGTGGTATTTCCCCGCGCGAAGCACAGGCCGTCCGCCTACTTTGCGCAGGGAGAGGAGAAGATCCTTCTCAGTCCCGCCGCCCTGGATTGCGGCGGGGTCCTGACGACGCCGCTTGAAAAGGACTTCAATCGGCTCACGGAGGAGAACGTGCGACTGATGTTCGGGGAAATTTTTTATTCGGCCGATGTGTTTCACAGAGTCTGCGAGAATTTCGCGGTGAATCTCTCGCCGCGGTGATGGATCGTCTTCCCACTATACGCCCGGACACCCCATGAAGAAAATAGGCCTCATCGGCGGCATCGGTCCCGAATCGACGCTCGACTATTACCGGAACATCATTGCCGCGTTCAGGGAAACGCACGAGACGACCGGATTCCCCGAAATCGTCATCGAGAGCATCGATCTTGTCAATTTCAACGCTCTTGTCGTCGCGGGGAAGTGGGAAGCCGTGATACAGCTTCTCGCCATACGGTGCGAGCTGCTCAGACGGTGCGGGGCCGCGATCGGTGCGATGGCGTCAAACACGCCTCACGCGGTGTTTGACGCGATTCAGGCGAAGACGGATCTCCCCCTCCTGAGCATCCTGTCGGTCACCGCCGATTACGTGCGGACGCTGAACGTCCGCTCGCTCTGCCTTCTCGGCACCCGGTTCACGATGACGTCCGATTATTACCAGGACGAATTTGACAGGTACAATATCCGTCTGACGACGCCGGAACCGGAGGAGATCGACCGCATCCACCACATACTCATGAAGGAGGTCGAGCTGGGGGTCATCAGGGAGAAATCGCGGAGCGACCTTGTGGCCATCATTAACCGGATCAGGAAGGCGGCGGGGGTCGAAGGGGTCATCCTCGGGTGCACCGAGCTTCCGCTGATTCTCTCGCAGAACGATCTGGCGATCCCATGCATCAACCCGTCCCGTCTCCACATCGACGCGATCGTGAGAGAGTGCCGCGCATGAACCGGCGGCTCGTCGTTCTCCTCCTGTCGTTGATGATGTTCTTTTCCTGCCGCCGGGCCGGGGATGGTTCCGCCGGAGCGGGCGGGGGGTATGTCTTCAGGAAGTACGCTGACGGTCGGCCGAATGCTTCGAGACGGATGCCGGCGCACGACGCCGGGGTGGTGCTCCGGCACGGGGACGGGCCCGACAGTTGCGACGTCTACGGGGCGAGGGAGGCGATCGCATTCGAAGCGGACGGCGTGTACTACATGCATTACGACGGCGCAGGCCCGGTCGGCTGGGTCGCGTGCCTTGCGACGAGCACCGATCTGGTACACTGGACGAAACGGGGCCCCGCCCTCCGTCTCGGGGGGGCCGGCACGCCGGATGCGAAAAGCGCCTCCGCGCCGTGGGTCTGCAGGGAGGGGGGGACCTGGCACATGTTCTACATGGGGACCCCGAACACCTCCCCGCCTCCCGACAGGGTCCCTTCCTTCCCGTACATGACGTTGAAGGCGCGTTCTTCTTCCCCGGAGGGTCCGTGGGAAAAGGAATACAACGTTGTGCCGTTCAGGCCCACCGAAGGGACCTACTATTCCATAACGGCGAGCCCGGGGTTCATCGTGAAATCGGGGAGCGAGTTTCTCCAGTTCTTCAGTGCTTCGATATTCGATGAGCTCCACAACACGAAGCGGACGCTCGGCATCGCGCGGACGATTGACCTCGACCGGAAATGGTATGTTGACCCGGTGCCGGTCGTTCCCCTGTCCGAACAGATTGAAAACTCCTCCCTCTATTGCGAGCCGAAGGACAGCACGTGGTTTCTCTTCACGAACCACATCGGCCTCGATGAGAAGGGGGTGGAGTATACCGATGCGATCTGGGTCTACTGGTCCGGGAATCTGAATAACTGGAATGTCAGCAACAGGGCGATTGTCTTCGACACGCAGGATTGCTCGTGGGCGAAGGGGACGATCGGGATGCCCTGCGTCATTCCCGTGGGATCGCATCTGGCATTGCTGTATGACGGCAGGGAAGGATCGAGCACGTCGCACATGGGGCGCGATATCGGGCTCGCCTGGATCGATTTGCCCCTTGTCGCGCCGTCGGAGTGATGACAGGATGAGATCTCCCCGGATTTCCCCCGTACAGCTCCCCGTTTCCCGGCGGATCCCCCGTCCGGGACCCGGAGGAATGAGGGCCCCCGTTGCGTCGGTGAAGATCGATTTCTATCTTCCCTCATGGGGAAACGCCTGAATGCCTGACCGGGAAGAAAAAGAGGAGGGGGGCGGCACGGAACCGCCGAAGTACACTCCCGAGGAGATGGAGCGGTATTTCAACGATCCGCTCTACCGCCGGCTCAGGAGCCGTCTCCGGGGACGGTTCTCCCGCACGGCGGTCATTGCTGCCGCCGTGTTCCTCCTTATCGTTGCCGGAAGCGTCTACTTCGAGTATCTCCTCTCCGGCCTCCCATCGCTGGCGCGCATCGAAAACCCCCGCGCGGAGCTCGCCTCGAAAGTCGTCTCCTCGGACGGAGAGATCATCGGCGAGTTCTTCGTCAAGAACAGATCGCACCTTTCCCTCGCCGAGGTTCCCCCCGCGATTATCAACGCACTGATTGCGACCGAGGACAAGGATTTCTACGGCCACTGGGGGGTCGACCTTGTCCGGTTCGCCAAGGCGATGATAAAGAACGCGCTGGCGTTCCGGCTGAAGGAAGGGGCGAGCACGATCACCCAGCAGCTTGCGCGGAATCTCTACCTGGGGCGCGACGACAGGAATGTCTTCGATACGGTCACGCGCAAGCTCCGTGAGTTCCTGACGTCGATCCAGATCGAACGGACGTTCACCAAGAACGAGATTCTCGAGTTTTACCTGAACGTCGTCTACTTCGGGCGCGGCTCCTACGGAATCGCCTCGGCATCCCAGGTCTATTTCGGGAAGGCCCCCGCGGAGCTCACGCTCGGCGAGACCGCCACGCTCATCGCGATGCTGAAGGGTCCCAACTACTATGACCCCTCGGGAAAGCACCCGGAACGGGTCCTGCAGCGCCGGAATCTCGTCATCGCGCAGATGCTGAAATACGACTACATCACTCTTGCGCTTGCGAAGGAGGGGACCGCCGAAAAGCTCCAGGTCCTCCCCCAGGATGAGGCGGGGGTGACGGGGATCGCTCCGCACTTCGTCGAATTCGTGCGCAGGCAGATGACGAGGAAGGCCGAGACGTACGGTTTCGACCTGTACAGGGACGGGCTGACGGTGTTCACGACGCTCGACAGCCGCATGCAGAAGTACGCCAACCGCGCCGTCGAGGAACATCTCGCGGAGTACCAGAAGCTTTTCGACAGGCAGTGGGACTGGTCGAAACAGCACGATGCCGCGGTCCATGTCATCGATCAGGCGATCAGCTCGTCCCCCCGGTTCCGGCTGGCGGTGACCGCCGACGAGCGGGACGACGTGAGGAGGCAGCTCCTGAGGAGCAAGGCCTTCCAGGATTCGGTCAGGCGCGTGGCCTCGTCGATCGAGACCGGCTTCGTGGCGCTCGACGTGAAGACCGGCGGAATACTCGCGATGGTCGGTGGCGCGAATTTCAGGTCGTTCCGGTACGGGCTCAACCACGTGACACAGATGTACCGCCAGGTCGGATCCGCGTTCAAGCCGTTCGTATATACGGTCGCGATCGACAACGGGTACTCGCCGGTGACGAAGATCCAGAACCAGCCGGTGACGATCATGATGCCCGACGGGAAGCGCTGGACGCCCTCCAATTTCGACGGCTCGTTCGGGCCGGATACGACGATACGGGAGGCGATCAAGCACTCGATCAACCTTGTCGCCGTCCGGACGGTGGAGAGAAAAATCGCCCCGATCGAACAGGTGATCGCGTACGCGAAGAGGATGGGGATCGTCTCGCCCCTCCCGGCCGTGACGTCCCTTGCGCTCGGCGTGGGCGATATCTCGCCCATGGAAATGGCCTCCGCGTTCGCCGTCTTTGCGGACAGGGGAGTGCATGTCGAGCCGATGTCGATCCTCAGGATCGAGGACAAGGACGGCAACGTCATCGAAGAGAACTCTCCCGAGCGGCGGGAGGTCCTCAGCGACGCGACCGCCTTTATCATGACCTCCATGATGGAGGGGGTGGTCAACGGGGGGACGGGGAGCCGCGTGCGTGATTACTTCCAGCTCCCCGCCGCGGGGAAGACCGGCACGACGACCGGTTTCGCGGACGCGTGGTTCGTCGGGTACACGCCGCAGATCTCCGCGGCGGTCTGGGTGGGGTTCGATGAGCCGAGCGTCCACTTTACGACATGGGACGGGCAGGGGGGAAGGGCCGCCGCGCCGGTCTGGGGGAGGTTCATGCGCTACGTCTACGACGACCCCTCGATCGCCATGCCGCTGGAATACTTCGAGCGCCCGGCGAGCGTCTACGCAGATTCGATATGTACGCTGACGGAAAAGCTTGCGACGACGTGGTGTCCCGGCACGACCGTAGAATATTTTACCGATAAGACCCGCCCGGGGACGTGCGACGTTCATACGTCTGCCGGCTGGCGCGGGGAGCAGCGGGGGACCGGAAAGGTGAGCTATTGAGCGGCCCGGGGGCCGCCGCAGAACTGAATCCTTCATTCCGGGGTTGCGTATACCGGAAGACTACCGTGGAGGAGAAACGATGAAATACTTCGTTACAGGGGGGACCGGCTTCATCGGCAGCAGGCTCGTGAAGCAGCTCCTGGATGCGGGTCACGTCGTCGTCGCCATCGTGCGGAACCCGGAAAAGGCCGTGGGTCTCCGGTCCCTGGGGGTGGACCTCTGGGCCGGCGACATCACGGACAGGGAGAGCATGCGCGTCCCTATGGCGGGAGTCGACGGGGTCTTTCACGTCGCGGGCTGGTACAAAGTCGGCGCCAGGGACAGTTCGCAGGCGTATTCCGTCAACGTCGACGGGACCCGCAACGTCCTCGGGTTGATGAAGGAGCTCGGCATTGCGAAAGGAGTGTACACGAGCACGCTCGCGGTATTCTCCGACACGCACGGCAGGCTTGCGGATGAATCCTACCGGTACAACGGCGAGCACCTGAGCGTGTACGACCGGACGAAGTCCATCGCGCATTACCACGTCGCGGAACCGCTCGTCAGGGAGGGGCTCCCCCTTGTGATCGTGCAGCCCGGGCTCGTGTACGGTCCCGGGGACACGAGCAGCGTCAGGGAGACGCTTGTCAGGTTCTTCCGGCACCGGCTGCCGATGCTCCCCGCGGGGACGGAATTCACGTGGGCGCACGTCGACGATGTCGCCCGCGCCCACATACTCGCGATGGAGAAGGGGAAGCCGGGCGAAACATATATTATCGCCGGGCCGCGGCACACGATCATCGAGGCCATGGAGATCGTGTCCCGCCTGAGCGGCGTGCCGGCCCCCCGCATCCATGTTCCGCCCCCGCTCATGAAGGCCCTCGCCGGCACGATGGGCGTTCTGGAGAAGGTGATACCGGTTCCCGGCGGGCTCACCGGTGAATACCTCCGTGTCAACGCGGGCGTCACCTACCTTGGGGACAACACGAAGGCGAAACGGGAGCTCGGGTACAATCCCCGGCCTTTTGCCGAAGGGATGTCCGAAACCCTGAAAAGCGAAATGAGCCTCCTCGGTATCCGGCGGATCCCCGGAAGTTGACCCCGGCCCGACGCCGGCGAGCCTTCGCCGGCGCGTGGACCGGCCGCGCACCATCGACGCAGGTACTGGCTTGATCCCTCCGGCACGTCCGATCTTCTTCAGTCCGACTGGCAGGCGCTGGACGCGGTTTGTCTGGCTTGCCAGGCTCCTCGGCTTCTTCGCCGCCCTGGCCTTGATCGTCGCTCTGGTCGCCGTCGCCAGGAATTCGACGACCATCCTTCCGAAGCTGGTGAACCCCGACGAGGTGTACAAGAGGGTCTTGAATCATGAAGACCCGCTCATCCTCACGTCGAAGCAGAACGCGCAATTCCAGAGCGCGGCGAAACATCTGGCCGCGATGGATTCGCTCCGGCGGGCCCGGCACCGCGCCGCTCTCCGGAGGGCTCCGGGGGGCGGGATACGGGCGGGATTCTACGTGAACTGGGACGCGGAGTCGTATTCCTCTCTCCGGAAGAATATTGACCGGATGAACATCGTCTTTCCCGAGTGGCTGTTCGTCGCCGATTCCGCTGACACCGTCGTCCCGCAAATCGATGGCACGGCGCTCGATCTCATGCGCCAGCATGGCGTACGCGTTCTTCCCATGGTATCGAATTACTTCAACGAGCAGTGGAACGGGGCGAACGTTCACAGGATCATCGGCTCTCCGGAGCGCCGGCGGAAGTTCATCAGCAGCATCCTCGATGTCCTTGATCAGTACCGCATGCAGGGTGTCAACATCGACTTCGAGGACCTGAACGAAAGGAACGACGAGCCTCTTGCCACATTTCAGAAGGAGCTCTACGACGGGATTCACCGGCGCGGATATCTCCTCACGCAGGACATTCCCCCGTCCAATGCGGATTACGATCTGCGTAAGCTGCAGAAGTACAATGATTATCTCGTTGTCATGGCGTATGACCAGCATTTTGCCACGGGCGCCGCGGGTCCGGTGGCCGCTCACGGCTGGGTGGAGTCGATCGTCGACCGCATGACGGGGGTCGTCCCGCCGGAGAAACTGATTCTCGGGCTTGCCGGCTACGGCTATGATTGGCCGTCGGGAAGCGAGGGCAATGACGTGACATACCAGGAGGCGCTCGTCACCGCGGGCGAGTCGGAAGGGAAGATCACGTTCGATTCGACGGACTACAATCTCAGTTATACATACTTTGACGACAATGATTCGCTTCACGCCGTCTGGTTTACGGATGCGGCGACGGCGTTCAATGAAATGCGCACCGCAAGCCGCTATGGCGTCGGGGGCTATGCGTTGTGGCGCCTCGGATCGGAGGATCCCCGTCTCTGGCAGATCTACGCGAGGGACGTGAGCGACAGCGGCCTGGCGCGCGCGCCGTTCGACGCCGACTCGCTCCGGACGACCGCGTCATCCCCGAACGTGGATTTTATCGGCGAAGGGGAGATCCTCGACCTCGTCGCGTCGCCGAGGCCGGGGAAAATCGACGTGAGTTTTGACCCGAAAGAGAACTTCATTACCGCCCAGGAGTACGTCGAGCTTCCGTCATCCTATGTTATCAGGAGATTCGGGAAGTCGGACAGACAGGTCGTGCTGACCTTTGACGACGGACCCGACGCGGCGTACACGCCTCAGATTCTGGATATCCTGCATGAAGAGCATGTCCCGGCCGCGTTTTTCCTGATCGGCGTGAACGCGGAGAATAATGTGCAGCTCGTCAGGCGGATCTACGACGAGGGGCATGAGATTGGAAACCACACGTTCACGCATCCGAACCTGGCCGAGGTCAGCCCGGAACGGACCGCGCTCGAGCTGAACGCGACGCGGCGGATCATCGAGAGTCTGACGGGGCACACGACGCTTCTCTTCCGCCCGCCGTATAACGCCGATTCCGAGCCCCAGACGTCCGAGGAGCTTGTGCCGGTCGAGGAAGCGAAGCAGGATGGGTACCTGACTGTCGGCGAGTCGATCGATCCCGAAGACTGGCAGCCGGGTATCGCTGCGGATACGATTCTCGGCCGGATCGTAGCGCAGCGGGGTCTCGGCAACATCATCCTGCTCCATGACGCGGGAGGCATCCGGTCGCAGACGGTGGAGGCACTCCCGCGGATTATCCGTTATTTCAGGGATCAGGGATATACCTTTACGACGGTCGCAGGCCTCATTGGCAAAACCCGAGACGAGGTGATGCCGCCGCTCGCGCTATCGTCGGATCGGTTCATTGCGAAGGCAAACTGGTGGATTGTCGAGGGGATGTACTGGGGCACCCACGTCCTTTTCGCGCTCTTTCTTGTCGGTATCCTCCTCTCCGTCGGACGAATGCTGGCAATGGGATTTCTTGCATCTCTCCAGCGAAAAGCCGCTTCGAAAGATAAAGCGGCGGGACTTCCCGGCATGCCTCTGGTCAGCATTATCGTTCCGGCGTACAATGAGGAGGTCAACGCCGTCAAGACCGTGGTCGCCCTGCTGAAGACCGGCTACGCGAACGTGGATGTGGTATTTGTTGACGACGGTTCCCGTGACAGGACCTTCGCGCTGGTGAAGGAGACGTTTGCCGCCGACGGCCGGGTCACGGTCCTCACCAAAAGTAACGGGGGCAAAGCGACGGCACTGAACGATGGTATCCGGATGGCAAAAGGCGACTACGTCCTCTGCGTCGATGCCGATACGAATCTCGACGTCGACGCCGTCGGCATCATGATGAAGTACTTCGCCGATCCGTCCGTCGGGGCGGTTGCCGGCAACGTCAAGGTCGGGAACGAATCAGGCCTGCTCACCAGGTGGCAGGCGATCGAGTATATCACAAGCCAGAACTTCGACAGGCGTGCGTTTGACCTGCTGAATTGCATTACGATCGTCCCGGGTGCGATCGGGCTGTTCAGGAAAGACGCAATTCTCGGAGCGGGCGGGTTTACGAATGATACTCTGGCGGAGGATTGTGATCTCACCATACGCCTGCTCCGGTCCGGTGTCCGCGTCCGGTACGCCGCCGCAGCGATCGCGCGCACGGAGGCTCCCGAGACGCTCCGGATGTTCTTCAAGCAGCGGTTTCGCTGGTCGTTCGGGATCATGCAGAGTCTCTGGAAGCATCGCGATGCGATTTTCGACTCTTCCTACGGCACGCTGGGGCTTGTCGCCCTTCCGAATGCCCTGCTGTTCCAGATTGTCATGCCTTTCCTCTCGCCTCTTGCGGATGTTGCCATGCTCCTGTCGGTCATAACCGGCAACGGCCTCCAGGTGCTTGGGTACTATCTCGTCTTCCTGCTGGCGGACGCCGTCGGGGGGATCGTTGCGTTCAGTTTTGAAGGGGAAAGACCCGGAAGGTTGTGGCTCCTCATCCCGCAGCGCTTCACCTACAGGCAGATGATGTACTGGGTAGTGTTCAAATCACTGGGGGCGGCGCTCAGGGGACAGCTCGTCGGCTGGGGAGTATTAAAGCGCACCGGGAGCGTGGGAAACGTCCCCGTGCAGGGGTAAGCTTCGTGGTGTGCTCCCCCGTGGATTTCTTCACGCTGGTTACCCTTACGTTCGGACATAACCTCCCGGGCTGATCAAGCCCGGATGCCGCTGTAAACTTTATGCGACTTTCCCGCATACGGCAGTCGGATTGGCGTCGTCATTCCCCGTCGAGCCCGAACAGCTCCTCGGTGAACTTCATCCGGAGCGTGACATAGGGGCCGCGCACGCTGTACGCGGCTTCGACCAGGTCCCGGTCCCTGTATGCCTGGAAATTGTAGCCGAACGACACCATCGTGTTTTTGATGAAGACGATGCCGGCCTCGGCGCTGTAGCCGGTCTTCATGTCGTTCGCGCCGTGCTGCCGCAGGAGGCGGGCCTCCGCAGCCACGTTCAGCCAGCGCGTGAGGTCGAGCTGCGGCCGGCAGAGCATAAAGTCCGTTACCGTGGTGATTTCGTCGGGGCCGGAGAGCTGACGCGCAACCTTCAGCGCGTACTTCAGGCCGATCTCCAGACCATGGAGAGGCTCGACATACGCGTGCCCCGTGGCGATGGTCGTCCGGTATTCGTCCACCGGCTGAACAATCGTATTGTCCTGGATCCTGTGCTCGACCTTGCCGATCAGGTTCAGCCAGTTGGAGGAGGCCGGGCGGTAGGAGAACCCGAGAAGGTACCACGCCGTTATGGTATGACCCGTCTGCTGTCGGGATTCCGCGAGAACGTTTGTCGCTTTCGTCATAAGGCTGAAATCGTTCCACACCCTGTACGACAGACCGAAATCCACCCCGCGGTGGATGGTGTTCGCGTCCTGGCTGAACTCCCCCTTCAGCGACGTGCGGAGCGGAAACACCGGAAGATATTCGACGGAGGCGGAGACCGCGTCGTGATCGTCTGTCCGCACCTCGACGAGATTTCTGGACAGGTTCTTCGTCTTCTCGAACGCGAAGTTTGTGGTCACGTCGTCACCGAACTTCAGCGTGTTCTTCAGTCCGATCGTCGCGGCATTCCGGTCACCCGCGATGGCCTTCCCGATTTCGTACCGGCCGTAGAGCGATGTCCCGTCTCCCACCTTCGTGTTGAGCCCGAGCGTCGTCAGCCCTCCCTCGCCCTGCAGGAACTTCTGCTGTGCGAAGGCCCCTATCGAAGGAGTGAACTGGTATTCCATGCCCAGGGCGAGCGCGTCCGGACTGACCTCTGTCTCCGCACGGCGAAGGTTCCGATCGTACTCAGCGGAGGTGCTGAGTCCTGCCGCGACAGCCGTGTGGAATTTCCCCGACATAATCGTCGAATGCGTCTCCAGGCCCTGATCCGGGGCGACGGGGTCCGCCCCCAGATATGTCACATCGTCGAGCCTGAGAGACGCGCCTCCGTTTGTCCAGAGGGACTGTTCGACTGAGCCGGACCCGGACCTGATGGTTGTCGCAACGGAGCCAAGCGACTGGTGCTGATCATAAAACTCACCCCGGCATTTGGTACCCGAAACCGGCTCGGCATCGATCGTGCTTCCGTATTTCGTCGTCCCGGCCTCCCGTCCTGAGCCGGACTGCGTCGGATTGTCGAATGATGCGTCCACCTTCCTGTAGTACGGCTGAAGCGTGAAGAGCTTTGCGGGGGTGATGTCCCCTTCGAGCTTCCATGCGCTCCCCGAGGATGCCTCTTCCGACGAGCGGGCGGCCTCGCTCCGGAGACTGCCCAAAGAGCCCAGCTTCCACTGCACATCGCCTCCAAAGAGGGTGTAGTTTTTCGGATCGCGCTGCTCCATCACCGCGGTTCCCCCGACGGTCAGTGCGTCCGTCAACTTCACTTCCCCGGCTCCGCCGGCCACGACGTTATCCGGGTTGGTCGTGATCGCCTCGTAGGAGACGACGATATACACAGGGTTGTTGAGCCCGTCGAGACTCGAAACGGGCTGCTTGAAATAGAGGCTCCCCTGGACGTAGTCGATATCGTAATCGCTGTAGCGCGCTTTTTCCGTGTGAGAGAGGACGATCTCGGAATGGAACCGGTCACGCACTTCGATGCGGACTTTTTCGCTCCCCGTCACGACGTTGTTCTGCTTCAGGTAATAGTAGCCCGAGATCCCCTGACCCCGGATCTCCTCCTGTACCACCTTCCGGTTGGTGACCGTCCCGAAGACATCAAGCGTGTTTCTGGCGTCGTCGAGGTGCACGCGTCCCCCCGTGAACGAGCGGTTGTAGGCGGCATACTCATTTCCGGTCGTGAGCGTCGTGTAATCGCCGTACATCGCGTAGGAGCGATTCCGCTCCATTTTGATAAAGAGGGGCGTGGACGACTGGGCCTCATACGTCACGATGCTGTTGTCGCCGTAGATGGAATACAGAGTCGACGGGTCCAGATCCCGGAATATCCTGTCCTCCAGCTTCCTGTCCGTGTCGAGTGAGAGCGTCAGGAGGTACTTGTCGAACACCGTCCCGCGGGCAATCGCCGCGATTCTCCCCTGTCCGTGCAGTCCGTCGGTGAAATCCGCCGAGGGGGCAAGTCCCGCCGTCTCCCCGCTGGTGCCGAGATACTTCCCTGATCCTTCGGCGGACCCGGTGAGCGTAAAGGGGACTTTCGGTGTCTCCGCATGCAGGACGCCGCGGGTCGCGACGCCGTTGGTGGAGAGCGTCAGCACAACCGGGCCCACGTATCCCGCGGACTTGAGCCCGAATGTGACGATTCCGTCGCTCAGGCGGAGCTGGCAGCCGGGCGTGTTCGGATCGACGTCCGTTCCGACGATCTCGATGCTGTCGGCCTCCACGGTGACAAAATATTCCGACGGGATCCTGACCTTCCATCGGTCGAGGACCCACGCCCGTACGGGAACGACCGTCTGCCCGTCGGCCGGAATCACGTTCGAAGAGACTTCCACGGCGATCGAATCGGGGTCGCCGAGGACATGGATCCGGCGGTCCGCACGGAACGCGAGCCCGTTGTTCATCCGGGCGGTAACCGTGTACCTGACCGGACCGCGCGGGGTCGGTACGCCCAGGAACTCGAACGCGCCGTCGATGCGCACGATTCCCGAATCGGCGGGGACGCCGTTGACATCGAGCCGGATCCGGAGATTCGGCGGTGCCTTGCCGATAACCGCCTGACTGGTGAACTGGCTGATCGTTCCCTCGGGCGGGGAGGTGATGACTACCTGCGCCTGCGCGTGCAACGCCAGGAATGCCAGCGTTGCAAATCCCCACGGGAGCACGCGCAGGATGCGGTTCCAGGCGGGTGCGCGACGCTCTGCGGCTATGTTCTGCCGGCGGTTCATGGACGGCCCGGCCTCGCCGCTTCCCCGATGGGGGGCGCCGCAGCGTTATCGTGCGCCGTGCCGGCGGCCGTGTGATTCTCTTGCGAAACGAACACCGCATCGCGCCGTTGAGGGTAGGAGAGAACAAGCCGTCCCCGGTGGGCGATCCGGCGCCCGATCGCCGATGAGTCGGCGTAAATCTTTACACAAACGACCGCCGGCGCGATCGCGCCTTCCCTCCCGATGATCAGTCGAACGCCCGCGGAGCGGCCCGGCCCCAACGGGGCCGCCGTACCGTTGACCGTGATCGACGTGAGGTCGAACCGGAACCCCGGGGAGAGCGTGTCCTCCAGAGCGGCCGTGAGTGCCTTCCCCGGGTCGTGGATCTGCACGGTGTAGGTCGCCCGGACCGGCTCATCGATGGATACGGCAGAAGGAGTCGAGTACACCGTAATGAGCGACGCCTGACGCGGGGGCCTCACATAGAAATCGGTCCTGGCGATCCCCCCCTCCGTCAGGCGGATAAAACGCGACACGCCGTCCCCTGCGAGCTCCGCACGCGGCGCCAGAAGCAAAGAACCCGTCGGGAGAGTGTGCTGATTGACCCTGAGGACGTGTTGTCCGGGCTTCACGTCCGGGAGCGAGTACTTGCCGTCATCCCCCGTGAGGATGCGGGTCCCGTCTTCCATCCACAGCTCGACGGCGGGTATGCCCGCCTCCCCGTCGTCCTGGATCCCGTTTTCGTTCAGGTCGTTAAACACCTTCCCGATGACGATCCCGTGGTCCGTGAAGAGTCCGGGCCGGACGGTGACCTGGACCGAGGAGACGGCGCTCACGAGCGAGTCCCCCGCGGGATCCTTTCCCGCGGCAAATGCGCGGTTGATCCCGTCCCCTTCGAGCGCTCCCGCTCCTATCTGGACGGCGTACGTCAGCGTCCGCGTCTCCCCCGCGTGCAGCGTGTCGGTGATGCGCCAGGCGAGTGTTCTCCGGTCCGGCGGCTCGGGGAGCGGGACGCCATCCAGGCGTGCGGTTTTCCCGGCGTAGAGGAACGCGTGGGGAAGGTCGTCAAACACGGAAACGCCGAGGATGGGGGTCGTCACATCTCCGTTGTGAATCTGCACGGTGTACGAGACCGCGTCGCCGATCTCCGCGACGCTCCTGTTGACGTGTTTGATCACCTCGAACTGCGGAGCCTCCGCGACGCCGATCTCCGCGGCCGTCACAAACGATCCCGCCGGGATGTTTCGGAGCGCCGTCGCGCCGCTGTAATGAGGATCCAGCACGCGGACATCGTACGATCCCGCAGAAAGGTCCCCGGCCGCGAACACGCCGCGCATGTCGCTCGCGCATGTGACGGTATCGCCCGGTCCGGGAATGCCGCCGGGGGAGTCGGTTCTTCTCAGGAATACATGGACCCCCTCCCTGCGCAGCGGAAGGCCCGTTGCCCCGTCAAGGAGATACCCTGAGATGTTCACCGGGAGCACGACCGCCGGCGCGCCCCCGACGGCGGGGATATTCACCTGGATATGCGACGAAGGCTGGATGGGGTCGGTGAACCTGCTGACGTACTGAATTCCCACGCTGTACAGCGCGGAGGCGCGGAGCGGAATCAAAAACGCGCCGGCCTGGTCCGTGGTGTCGCGACCGGACTCAACATTCGAGGGATCGCAGGCCGTTACGGCAAGTCCGGGGAGGGCCTTCCCCGACGCGTCGATCACGGAACCCCGGATGGCTCCCGGATAAAATGCGACGGCCGTTTCGCTGACGAGGATCCGGGAGTTCGCTCCCGGGGTCGTCGCGAGCACGCGGGCGACGACGATGCGCTGCGTAACGAGCTCGCTCCTGATCTGGATGGTGGCCACCCCGTGTACGCAAAACGCGTAGGTCGTGTCGCCGCCATTCCCGAAAAGCCCGTGCGAGGTGCTGAACATGACAGGCTGGCCGTCCGGCACCGGGTGTCCCGCGGAATCAGCGACCGCGGCGACAATCACCGAGACGTCCCGCCCGTCCCCGACGATCGCTTTCGGAGTGGATCCCGCATCGAGCGAGTGAGCAAGGGAGAGGAACGGAATCACCGTTGTCACGGTCGTGTTTGACCGCAGGGAGGACGGCGTCCCGTTCTTGAACAGGAACGTCGCGCCCGCCTGGTTGGTCACGGCAGGAGGGGTCGGCGCCTGGGCGGGCGCCGGAGAAGCATAGAGGAACGCTCCGGCGGCGAATGCGGCTGCCGCCAGCGCGCGTCTCATCCCGTATGTGCCCCCCGAAGTCACTGCACCGCGACGTTATAGCGGTACTTGCAATTATGGCCCGCGGCGATCGAAGTGAACGTGACCGTCGCGATCCCTCCGCTCGTGGTGATCGTGATCCCTCCCGAGCTGTAACCGTTTCCCACCCCGGCGATCTCAAACGTTCCGCTCCCGTCGGGGTCGATATCAAACGAGCCGGGAACGATGGTGTTGGACCCGAGGTGTGCGTTGAGGTTCGACGCGCTGATGCTTGTTGCCGTCCCCGCGCCCGTGTTCGTTATCGTCACGGTCCAGCGCATGACGGTGCCGGGCACCGCATGCCCCCCGACGCCCCCGGAAATGATGTCGGATTCGCCCCCCGCCAGGGAGATGGCGATTGACGGCGCGGTCACGGTGGTGGTCACAACATGTGCCGAGCTTGTGGTCCCCCCCGTCGGGGCCGTCGGCGTTGCGGTCTGCGTGGTGGCCGTAAGCGAGCGCTTGATCGTGTTTCCGTCGACCGCCGCGCCGGGGATCGTCACACGCGCGTAGAAATCCACGGTCGCCCCCTGGGCGACCGCCGTCACGGACGTGACCGCCGCGCCGCCGGACGTCAGACTGAAGACGTGCGCCACGTTCAGGCTGCCTCCCCCGTCCGCCTGGGTGAGGTCAAAGCCGTCGCTGTGGTTGCCGGTGTTCTTGAGCGTGTAGTGGTAGCTCACCGAATCGCCGACGCTGCCGGACCCGTCGGGAGTGACCTGCGTGATTACGGTGCCCGATGCGCTGCCGACCGCGAAGTTGAAGCTGTTCGCATTGTCCGCCGAGTACCCGTTCACGCCGTCGCTGTACGTTACCTTTGTCTCGGTTCCGTTCCCGGTAGTCATCGCGTAGACCGTCGTTCCGGACGCCACCCCCGTTCCGTTATTCGTCACCTGTTCCGGCTGCACGACCACGGCGATCGGGATCGCCGATGCCGCGGGGGCAAGGAGCGCCTGGGCGAACGTCCACGTGACCGTCCCGCCGTTGCCGTTCCCGTCGGCGCCGCTCAGCGCTCCGCTCTGCGTGGAGCTGACGTACTTCATGTGCGGATCGAGGATGAATGTCGTCGTGGACGTCCCGCTGACCGCGCCGCTCCCCGTGTTGGCGAGGCTCATGGTATAGGTCACGCTGGCGCCCGGGATCCTTGCGGCATTGGCCGTCACGTCGCTCTGGGTCGCGCTGAATGCGATCACGGGCTTGTGGACCGTGAAGGCGATGCTGAAGCCGAACGTCGCTCCAGGGTTGACGACAGTGATATGGTTGGGCGGATCATTGGCGGCCGTCGACGTCAGCGTTGCGGTGATGGTCACCGCCTCGGCGTCCGGCCGCCCCGCCGCGATCGTGACGCGCACGAGCATCGCGATGGAGGAATCGGCCTGGAGCGTCCCCGTGGAGGTGATCACGGGCTCGCCCGCGTCGAACACGCCGTTTTTGTTCAGGTCGTTGATCATGGCGACCGTGTAACCGGTATTCGCGTTAAACGCGATCGTGAAGGCGTCGCTCCGGTTCCCCTGGTTCACGAACGACACGGGGTAGTAGACCATGCGGTTGTCGACACCGGCGTCCGTCCGCGACGGGGGCGAGTAGGCCCCCGCCACCATATTCGCCACGTAAAGCGTGACGGTGTTCGAAGTGGCATTGCGGGCGTTCGACCCGGCGTTGTAATTGACGCTCGCCTGGTTGCTGATCGCCGTCCCTGCGGCCGTCCCGCTGGCATGCGCCGGCAGGGCGACGAGGACGATGAGCAGGGCGATGCCGGCTGCCATCGCTGCAACATGGAGTTTCATGTGCGTGCCTCCTTGTGTGGTATGTCCTTCCCGTTAGTGTATCTGTACTTTGAACTCTATGGTCCCTGAAGCGTGCGCCATGACGGTCCCGACGTTCACCGTGAGGAGGTTTCCCGCCACGGTCACTTCATCGCCGTCGGAGGCATCCGTCTTCGGGACATTATTGTGTTTCACGCTCCCGGGGACGTACGTCGCGTTGGCCGGGAACGCATCGCTCACGACAAACTGGAGCGCCCTTCCGGAGCCGCTGTTTGCGTACGTGATGGAGTATGTGATGATCTGACCGGACGTCGGTACGGGAGCAAGGGCCGATTTGACGAGGCTCATCACCGGGATGTTCATCGTCGAGGTCCCTGTGCACGCGCCTCGGTTCGCGGAATTGGAGAGCGATGTCGCGATGAATGTCGTGACGTCAACTGTGCCGTCGGAAGGAGGGACCGGCAGGACGGTCCGCGCGACCAGCAGGAACCTGCCGCCGCCGGGGACGGCCCCCGTCGAGGTCACGACGGGTTCGCCGGGATCAACCCGGCCGTTGCCGTTGAGGTCCTGATAGAACGTCCAGGGGAGAGCCATGCTGGAAGAATCGGTGAGTCCGAAGCTCTCCGGTTGCGACCCGTTACTGGTCAGGACGAACGGATAATCAACCGTGTCGCCCGGCTCGCCGGCTCCCGTCTGCGCCGGGGCGAGGTCCACCGTCACCCCGGTGCCCCCACGGACCGTGATGAAACTTGTCTCGCCGCTCGTGATGGTGACGCCGTTCGGTCCGTCGCTGTAATGAAGGGCGGCCGGGTTATGAATCTCGGTCCCGGGAATGGCAGTGCTCGCCAGGCCGGCCTGGAATGTAAGGCTCCCTCCGCTGTTGGCGGCAATCGATCCGAGATTCCAGACGACGGTCCCCCCGGAGGACGAGGCGGGAGCCGGCGTGGCCGATCCCGTGACAAACACAAGCGCGTTGTCAAGTACGTCCGTCACCGTGACGCCGGCTGCGCTCTGGATCCCCGAGTTGGCGTACGTGAGTGTGTACGTCACACGGTCTCCAGGCCGGGGGATTGAGCTTGTCACCGCCATGCTGCCCGAGAGCACCGCGCTCTCAATTGCGGTGGAATACACGCCGCTGGCGGTTCTGGACGCGTCAAATGACGACGTTGCGACAAGTGTCAGAACGTCCGTTTGCCCGTTGAGGGAAATCGTCCCGGGGATCACCAGGCGCGTAACGATATGCACGGAGCTGTCTTCGGGGATGCTCCCTGTCAGCGCGATCGGACCCGCCCCGATCTCCGGCGGGTCGAGCACACCGTTGCCGTTTACGTCACGGTACACCAGCGCCGCCAATCCGAGAGAGGATGAAGCGGCCAGGCGGATATTGTCCGGACCATTGCCGGAGTTCACGATGGTGGATGGGTAGTCCACCGACGTATTCAGGGGAGAAGCTCTGGAGCCTGTTGAGGGGGTGAGATTAAGTGCGGCGACTTGGGTTACGGTGACGGAGACGATATTGGAAGAGACGACGAGCGCCGTTCCGCCCGCGGGAGCGGTAAACGTCGCTGACACCTGGAGGGAAATGACGGTACCCGCCGGAGTCCCCGAGGACCAGACGGTGTCAACGCACAGTAGGGTCCACGCAGCGAGCAGACACAGGCGGACCCGTATTATCGGGTGCAGTAGTGTTCCCAAAGGCCTGGATACGCAAATGACCGTTCACAACAGGTACTTTTCCTTTATCGTCGCACACCTGTCTGCAAATGGCCATATCCATGCCAGATTCCCGAAGCACGAATTTGATTAAAAATCTACTAATTGAGACAATCTCAATACTGATTGCAGGGTATTGGCTAAAATCATCCAACACGTGTCTGCATTTTACAGAGGACGGCGGGTCACCTGGCGACCACCTTGAACCCCACAATGCGCTCTTCTCCGGGTTTCAGGGGCTCGGATAGAGTCCATTTGATCACGCTGACGAGCGCCGACGGCGGATCGCCCGACATGTCGAAACTGAGCGCCATCCCCGCTGTTGTCGCGCTGCCATCGAGGTATGCCGTCCCGGCCGGAACAGGATTGCGTAACACGACGTTCGTGGCATTTCCTGTCCCGACGTTCGTGCACACCACTCTGTATGTTACAGTGTCGCCGGGGAAGGAGCGTTGCTTGTCCGCCGAGACGACGATGACCAACCGCGGCTCATCCGCACCCTGGACCCCCTCCTGAAGAGCCTGACGGGCGAGCTTCTTCGCCGCAGTACGCGATGGTCCCGTGACGCCGTTCGCCACGACCCAGAGAAGGGGGGACTCGCTCGCGCCGTCCGTGGCGACGAGCGGACCCGTCAGGACCGCGGTGCCGTTCACGATGCGGACTGTCCCTTTGTGGGGATACACGCCGCACGCAATCGCTCCGGGGCCGGTTTTCGCGGAGACGATCAGGCCGTGTTCGACGACCTCCCCCACACCGGAGACCGGGAGGGAAAGTCGAAGCGAAGCTCTCGACAGGCCGGGGGCCTTCAAGACAAAGGAAACGACGAGCTGCTGCTTCTCGTCCCGTCCGTCCGTCTCGCCGGTCGCAAGAGCCCGGATCATGAGCTCGCCTGTCGACCCCGGGAGCCGGTAAACGCACTCGGAGCGCCGTGAATCCGATGTTGATTCGGCGTGTATAAACGCTGAATCGAGGCCGCCGGCCGACAGTCTCGTCTCCACGCTCCCTCCGGGGCCGAGGATTTCAAGGACCGGCGCATTTGTCCCGCCGCCGAGAGTCAACCCGTAACGCTCTCTGGCGCCCGAGGAAAGTCTCCCTTCGAGGAAAGGTATCGTTTTCGGTTCACCACGGCCCGGGGCGGGAGCAAAGAAAAGCGTGGACCGCCGGTATGTGATCTCGAGCCGGCCGGTCGTCTGTGCATGGGCAGGGACGAAGACAGCGAACGAAAGGAAAGCGAGTATCGCGAGCCGTGTATTCATGGTGGTGCCTCCTGATGCGTGTGCATCCGTGTACCGGCTTAATCGATCGTGATCTTAAACAAGATTGTCCCCGAGGCGCCTGCGGCCACTGTCCCCAGCGTGACCGTGATGCTCGCGCCGGAAACCGTGACTTCATCCCCGTCGGCGGCATCGGTCTTGGGAACTCCGTTGAGCACGACGGTGCCGGCCACATAATGTGTCTTGGCCGGTGCGGAGGCCGTGACGACGGCCGAGGTTGCCGAAGCATCTCCGGTATTCTGGTAGGTGATCGTGTAGGTGACCTGCGCGCCCGGAGGCGGATTTGCATTGTCCTGCCCCATCGTAAGCACCATGTTGGACAACGTCTGGCTCGAGAGGCTGAACGTCCCGACGGAACTCATTCCGCTCTGCTCGACCCAGTCGTCCACGATGCTGTTCGCGCTCGCCCCGATCCTTGCCCACACATCGGGTCCGGTGGAGGTTCGCTGCCATATCTTCAGCGGGGGGGAAGTCTCGGAATTCGGAGGAGTGATCTCCGTCTCCACCCAGTGCAGGCGAAGCGTGTACGTGAATGCCGATCCCCCGGTCTGGGAAACGACGTAATAGCGCGGAATCGGCGTCATGTACGTGTTCGCACCCGGGGAGCTCAACACGACGTTCACCGTCACCGAGGTAGGGAGCGTCCCCGCCGCGTCGAACGTGATGGTGTTCACCGGCACTTCAAACGCGTACGAAGTCCCCGGGATGAACGTGTGTGTGTGCGTGATGAGCCCCGTGATGATGCCGGGGCCGTTCCGGTCCGAGGTGATTGTCACGCCGCTGGAACCTGCGACAAGCGTCCCCTGCGTCATCGCGAGCGTCGCCACCGTCACGGGGTTGTTCAGCGTGACCGTGAATGTGGAGGATGCTTTGTTCACCGTGAGGGTGTTGAACGTGCTCGTGCCGGAAACAACCGAGTTAACGCCCCCTGTCAGTTGCACCGTCCCCGCACCGGCCGCGAATGCGCCGCTGTTCAGCCAGTCCCCCTGGAACGTATGGGCATACGCGCCGGCCGAAAATGTCGTCCCTGATCCGATCGTGAGCGCGCCGGCGACGGTGAGGCTCCCCCCGGCGGTTTTCGTCCCGGACCCCGAAAATGTCAGGTTACCATAGCTCTGTGAGCTGTTGAGCACCGGGATCGTCTGGTTCGACCCGGAGAATTCGATCGTGCTCGTCGCGCCGATGGAATGTGCGGAGTAGTTGGCAGGGACGGTGTTCGTCCCGCCGATCTTCAGGGCCGCACCGCTTGCGACCGTCAGGGTGCCGCCGGCCGTAGCGCGGTTGCAGGTCGACCCTGTCAGGTCGAACGTCCCCCCCGAGACCGTCAGGTCGCCGGTGGGCGAGATGATCCCGGCAAGCGTTTTCGTCCCCCCTCCGCTGATTGCGAGGCTCGCGTAGGGCTCGACCGCGACGGTCTGAGCACCGCTTGCCGCGGTGTACCCCACGGTTCCTCCGGAGATGGATGTCGATCCCGCCACGGTGGGAAATGACCCCTGTGTATTGAGCGTCCCCAGTGCAAGCGTCAGCGTTCCGGACAGTGCGAGCGAATTCCCGGAGAGTATGGTGAGCGAGAGTCCGCTGTTGTTGAGCGTCAGGTCTTTGGCCACGGCCGCGACGTTCGCAACGATTGTGCTGGCGCCTGTGAGGCTGACATCGTCCGCGGACGTCGGCACGGAATTCGAGCTCCAGTTGGCCGCGTCCCCCCAGTTGTTCGTTCCCGCTCCGCCGGTCCAGGTCACCGCCACGGACTCGCCCAGTTGAAAATCGCCGAAGGCCGTCAGCCCGGTCGCCTGTGTGCTTGTTGATGTCCGCGTTCCGACCGGCGTGTTCGTCCAGACGCCGCCCGAGTACATTGCCACGATGAAGTCCGCCGGGGTCGCACCCGCGTCAAGGTCCCCCGCCGCGAAGTTGAATGTCGCGCTGCAGCTCGTGAATACCTCCCCGCCGGCGGTCAGCGTCCATCTCCGGTTCACACTTTCTGTCCCGTCGATGCTCGACGTCGCAATGTAGGGATCGTCCCCCGCAACGGTGCTCACGGTAAAGTCTCCGCCGGTGGTGACTCCCGTGAACGACATGCTGACCGGGGCGTACACGGAAGCATCGCCCACTTCGAATGTGAGGCTCGGAGCTCCCGTGGCGACGTCCTTCTCCAGGAATCCGTTGACCCATCCGCCGGTGCGTGAGACCGTCCCCGGCGAATTGATATAGAGGCCGTAGGCGCCCGTCGTGAGGATCCCGCTCGTTAAGGTGAGTGTCCCTCCCACCGTCACGGCCCCGCCAAGCGTGACGCCGTTGCCGCGGTTCAACGTCAGGGTGCCCAGCGTGACCGCCGGCAGCGTCGTGGAGGAGCCCGACCCGGCGATCACGACGCCGGAGGTGCTCCCACCGGTCAGGCTTCCACCCGTCGTCGTGATCGCGCCGTCGATCGTAAGCGTATTCGCCCCGATGGAGAGCGTCCCCGCAGTGAGCGTGAGGGTCGTCCGTACGGTCACACCCCCGGTGAGCGACTTCGTCCCGGAGCCCGAGAGGGTGAGGTTGCCGTACGTCTGGCCGCTGTTGAGCGGCGGGACGTTCTGGTTTGTTCCGTAGAATTCGATCGTGCTCGACTGGTCGATCGAATGCGTGGAGTAGTTGGCGGGGAGGGTGTTCGTCCCCCCGATTCTGAGCGTCGCGTTGTTTGACACCGTCAGTTGTCCCCCCGGCGCCGTGCGGTCCGCAGTATACCCTCCGAGATCGAGCGTTCCTTGCGACACAGTGAGGTTCCCGGCGATGGTCGTCGTTCCGGCTCCCAGCGTTTTTGTCCCCCCGTTGACCGTGGTGAGATTGTAGTAGGAAAACGCGGCGATGGTCTGCGCCCCCGAGGCGTCGTAGGAGATCGTGCTCCCCGTGATGGTGTAGGTATTGGTCCCGGGGGTAAACGTCCCCGCGACGCCAATGGTGCCGCCGCTGGCAAGTGTGCGGGCGCCGGATGAGCTGCTCGTCAGGTTGTAGTAGTTGTACGCGGGGATCGTCTGCGCACCCGATCCCGTGAACCCCACGGTTCCCCCGTTGAGGTTCACCGAGCCGGTCACCGCGGGGAACCCCGCCTGCGTATTCAGCGTCCCGGCTGTCACCGTGAGGCTCCCGGACACCGCGATCGAGTTTCCGGTGAGGACCGTGAGGGTGAGTCCTGCGTTGTTCAGCGTGAGATCGTACGCCGCCGCGACCACATTGACGTCGATGGTATTTGCTCCCGTGAGATTGACGTCGGTGTTCGCCGACGGGACCACCGCGGGATTCCAGTTCGCTGCGTCCCCCCAGTTGTTCGTCCCCGCGCCCCCTGTCCATACCGTCGCCGCGGGATCGCCGAGCTGGAAATCACCCCAGCCGGTGATTCCGGTCCCCTGCGTGCTCGTGGAGGTTCTTGTGCCCACCGCCGGGTATGTCCATCCCGCGCTGTATCGACCCACGTACAGCGTATTCGGGTTTGTGCCGTTGAGGTCATTGGAACTGAAATTGAATGTCGCGCTGTAACTCGTCATCACGATTCCGCTGTTCGTCAGCGTCCAGTACTGGTTGACGTACTCCGACTGGCCGAATGTGGATGAGCCGACATTGGGTTCAGTGCCGCTCGTCCTGTTTACGGTAAGATCTCCACCCGTCGATACGGACGCAAACACGAGGTCCACCGGCCTGTACGTCCCGTTGCTCCCCACCTCGAATGTTATGCTCGGAGCGCCGGTCGCGATGTATTTCTTGAGGAATCCGTTGATATGACCGCTGGTCCGGGAGACGGTTCCCGTCGAGCTGATATACATCGTGTTCGAGTTCGTCACGATCACGCCGTTCGTCAGCGTCAGCGTCCCGTTTACGGTCACGTTCCCGCCGAGGCTGATGCCGTTGGACCGGTTCATCGTCAGGTTATTCAGCGAGACCGCGGGGAGCGTCGTGCTGGAGCCGTTCCCGCCGAAAACGATATTCGACGTGATCCCTCCGGAAAGAATACCGCTCGACGTTGAAATAGCCCCGTTCAGCGTCAGCGTGTTCGCTCCGATCGAGAGCGTCCCGGCCGTGAGCGTGAGCGTCGTCGCGACGGTCAGGCTCCCCGCGGCGGTCTTCGTGCCGGATCCCGAGATGGTGAGGTTCCCGTAGGTCTGCGCGCTGTTGAGTACCGGGATCGTCTGGTTCGTACCGTAGAACTCAATCGTGCCCGTGGCGCCGACGGCGTGCGTGGAGTAATTGGCGGGGAGTGTGTTCGTCCCGCCGATTCTCAACGTCGCGCCGTTGGCGACGGTCAGTGTGCCGCCGGCCGTTGAGCGGTCGCACGTGAATCCTGTCAGGTCGAACGTTCCCCCGGCGACCGTCAGGTCACCGGCCGGGGTGATGACGCCGGCAAGCGTCTTCGTCCCTCCGCCGTTTATCACGAGGCTTGAATAACTCTCGACCAACACCGACTGTGAACCGCTCGCCGCCGTGTACCCCACCGTTCCTCCGGAGAGTGTGACGGCCCCCGTCACGGTGGGGAACGATGCCTGTGTATTGAGCGTCCCGTTCGTCAGAATGAAATTCCCGTTGATTGTCAGCGAGTTCCCGGAGAGTATGGTGAGCGTCAACCCGGCGTTGTTCATGGTGAGATCTTCGCTGGACGCCGGGACATTGATGTTGATGGTGTTTGCTCCGGTGAGAATAACGTCCGACGTGTCGGTGGGAACTCCGACGGGATTCCAGTTGGCGGCGTCGCCCCAGTTATTGGTGCCGGCACCGCCAGTCCAGATGGATTGACCGCGAAGTTCCGCGTGAAAGGGAATGGCGACGAGTGTCAGCCAGAGGATGGAACTTCTGAGAGCCGCACACGGGATTATCGATGTACAAAGGCAGGAGTATCGGGTGATCGTTTGCTCCTCCGCGACGACAAAGAGAAATCGTGATCACGTTTCGCAATGTAATCCGGTACAGCTACTGTGCCAGCTTGCACGTCGCGAAATATACGCAAATAAGCTCAATCGACGGATTGGTACTGTTTATCGGCCTTATGCGAAGCCGGCTAGTTCGACTGTGGGGTGCGAAAACCGATCACATGGCTAACTTTGTCCACTCAATGCGGTTCAGCGTGGCGCCAACGTCGGGAGTAGGGCGAATCTCTTTTACCGCACTTTCGCCTGAATCTCATCAAACCAGTTCAGTATAATATTAATACCCCGGAGGTTCTCTTCGTCATCCTTCGATTGTAATACGACGAAGGAATGCCCGTCGGGGAACAGGTCAAACATCAGGCCGCTGTCGACCGACTTTTGCTGGTAATTGCTCAGGACGATCTGGGGCTTTCCGACGCTGAAGGCCGGTGCCGTTTGGATCGATACGGACATGAGCTTCCCGGGAGTGTAATAGTAGAGTGTCTTTCCGTCAGGGGCCCAGCGCGCTCCGTAACCCTCGTCGGAAGAGACAGACCATCTGCCCCCCCCGCTGGGGAATGGCCGTATATAGACCTGGTAGGTTCCCGATTCGTTCGATGTATAGGCGATCCATTTTCCGTCCGGAGAAAGCGACGCCTGCCATTCGTCGAACTGCGTCGCGAGAAAAGGGATGAGCGTATGGTCCCCCTCCAGGGGGAGGAGAAAGATATCCGACCCCCCCAGTGACGTTCTGACCGTCCCGGCGACGTCGAGGACGAGCATCGATCCGTCTCTTGACCAGGAGTCGATGTACGTCCGTCCGAATCCGTTCGCGATGACCGTTGACGTTCCGCTTCCATCGGCCTGCCTCAGGATCACGGAATGTTTTCCTTCGTCGTCGGAGTAATAGGCGATCCGCTTCCCGTCCGGTGACCAGGCGGGGGTCCGGTTCACCCCGCCGAATGTAAACTTGCTCAGCGTGTTTGGCGCGATGTCGTAGATCCAGATATCCATGTCCTTCCCGGATTGAATCGTTATCGCGATGCGTTTGCCGTCCGGGGAAATGCGGGGCTCCATGAACGACTCCGGGGGTGCGGGAAACGGCGTCATCACCCCGTGCATATCCGCCCTCGTCAGGTACTGGTTGGTCACGCCGGCGTTCCCCGGGATAAACGCGATTGTTCCGTTTTCGGAGACCGTGTAGCCGGCCATGCCCGTCGTCGGGTCGCCGTTCACCTTCTCCAGGACGGGAACGGATGTGCCGGTGACCTCCAGTGTTCCGGGATCGAACGGGACGGCAAAAAGAGAGCTCGCCCTCCAGTAGACGAGGAAGCCCGTGGGAATATATCGTGCGGCACACCCCCCCTTCATGATGACTTTCCGGGATCCTGTTTCGATATCGACAGCCTCGACCGCAGCGTCATCGTAGAAATCCGGATTGTTCGTCGCGCCGACGGTGAAAATAACGGTCTTTCCATCCGGAAGAAAGAAGGGCCAGCGATGGGTCCTTTCGTTCTTCGCAGTATCGATCCTGGTCAATTGCCTCGCCTCACTGCTCCCCTCGCGCACGAGCATCATCCCGCTGACCGGCCCCGGCGTAAATACGATGTCCCCCTGGCGGCCCCAGGTGGCACCACGGTTATCCAGGCCGTCGGCCAGTGTGGTTGTGGCGCCGCCGCTCACGGGGACCTTTTTCAGCTTTCCGGCGGCGAAAAACCCCAGCCACTTCCCGTCCGGGGAGAAAAATGGAGAAGTCCCCTCCTCCGTACCCGGTATGGGGGTCGATGCGAAACTGTCCAGGGTCCTCATGAAGAGCTGTGCGTTCCCTTTGTACACGATCCGGGAACCGTCCGGTGAGATCGTCACCGTATTATATGATGTGGTACTGAGGATTTGATCCCTGGGAAGCGCAATGGTCGCGTGCGTCATCATCCGCGACTGACCCCCGTGCTTCCACGGGGACCAGATGACGACGATCAGTGAAGCGGTCGATGCAATGGCGATAATCGGCCAGATGTATTTCCTCCACGCCGGTATGTCTGCCGGCACGCTCGCATGACTCTCCCCGGGTGTGACCGCGGTCGTCGGGAAAACGCTCCGGACGGAGGAAACGCGGCTGATGCGCGAGCGTGAGGACTCCCGTTTGACGCGTCGAAGGTCCTTCCCGACCTCCGCCGCGGACTGGTATCTCTCCGATGGTTCCTTCTCGAGACATTCCAGAACGATCGCATCGAGCTGGGGGTCGATCCCCGGTTTGATTGCCGAAAGGGGCGGGGGCTCTGTATTCACGATCTCATATGTGATCGCAGTCTCGTGAACTCCTTTGAACGGCGATTCTCCCGCAAAGAGTTCGTAGAGGACCACGCCCAGCGAGAAGATATCCGTCCGGTGGTCTGTCTCATGTCCCTGTATCTGCTCCGGCGACATGTACCCCGCCGTCCCCAGCGTGCTCCCTTCCCTGGTGAGACGCGAGACTCCTCTCAGTTTCGCAAGCCCGAAGTCCATGATCTGCACGTGGCCGTCTTTCCGGATCATGATGTTTTCGGGCTTGATGTCCCGGTGGACTATCCCCTTTTCATGCGCCGCGGCAAGTCCGTCGGCGATTTGCGTGCCGATTTCAATCGCTTGCTTCAGGGTGATATCCCGCGGCGTCTCTTTGAGCGTCTTCCCCTCGACATATTCCATCACGATGAACGCCTGGCCGTCGTGTTCCTCGACGCTGTGGATCGTGCAGATATTGGGATGCGTCAGGGCGGCGACAGCCTTCGCCTCCTGGAGGAAACGGGCCTTGTCCTCGGCCGACGATGCGACGTGGGGAGGGAGGAATTTAAGAGCGACGAACCGGTCGAGTGTTGTGTCCCGGGCCCTGTACACCACCCCCATTCCGCCTTCGCCGAGCTTTTCGAGTATTTCGTAGTGAGAAATGACTGAGGGGACCAAGGAATCCGTCTTTTGTGATGTGGGAAGTGTTCAGCCTACGGGCAGAACACCCCTTGAGGAGACTTCCGTGGTAGGGCTGCGGAAAAGAGATGTTTGCAGTGAACGTGGCTGGAGAATATTACCGCGAATAGGGGCAAATTGCAATGCTATTTATCCGTCATTCGGCTTCTCGATCTTGACTCCGGAGCAGAACCGCCCAAAACATCATCGGGGAGAGGAGGATTTCGTGACTCGATGAGATGGTCTCCGTTTGTCGCGAATGACGTATGCGAGGCCCGGCGAGACCGGGTCCCCGTTCAGATCGTGTACTGAAATCCCAGGTATCCTGCGACGACGTTCTCACCCCTGAAGCTCCGCCCGAGTGCGATGAGTATGTGATCGTTCTCGC
>Ga0209698_10000300_pt1 | contig 55223 bp, 49 predicted proteins | sample LitLauG_LLR_2012_FD_187203 | JGI IMG/M metagenome (GOLD analysis project Ga0209698, IMG submission 187203) | Freshwater sediment microbial communities from Pennsylvania, USA - Little Laurel Run_MetaG_LLR_2012 (SPAdes) (version 2) | ecosystem: Environmental > Aquatic > Freshwater > Creek >...
GTCGAAGTCACCGAAGCGCGCAGCGACTGGGCCCCCGACCCCGCCCACCCGCTGCCGAAGTTTTCGCCCGCGCGCAAGGTGCCGCACGGGGTGACGCTGATCGGGCGTCTGTTCGACGAAGGCACGCTGGCGCGCGCCGGGCTGGCGCTGGAAAAGGCGTCCGGGGTCGCCGGCGAACGGCCGCCGGGATTCTGAGCGCCGCGGGCGCGCTTCAGCCCAGCTTCAACTGGTGGGGCCGCACCAGCAGGTGCCAGTCCTGGTGTTCCTCCAGGATCAGGTCGACCGCCGAGCGCACCGCCTGTCTCACCGCTTCGGGCCGCAGGTGCGCCTGTCGCACGCTCGCCTGGATGTCGTCGACCGCCCGCCCCAGCGTCTGCACCAGGCGCTGCGAACCCAGCTCGAGCCGATGGGACTCGGACTGCGCCAGCGCGCCGTGCAAGGCCGCGCCGAGCGCCGGAAAGAAGATCGAGGCGAGCGACAGCGGGCCCCAGTGAACGACCAGGTGCGCGGCCGAGGCCGCCGCGGTCAGCCCGAACAGCCAGACGGTGATGCCGTGGATCCTGCGCGACAGCGCGTGCTGCTCGGCAGCCACGCCCTGGTGATAGCAGCGCTGGACCGCCAGGATCTCGCAGGCCCAGCGCGCGTAGTCCGTGACGAACGCGCCGTCGCTCCAGGCCTCGTGCAAGGCCGAGCGCGCCAGCGGTTCCAGCCGCTGGCACAGCCGATCCACGTCGTCGGCGTCGCGCAGGTGGCGCCCCGGGTCGAACACCCGGGCGAACCAGCTGTCGGCCGGGTGTGCGGCCGAGAAGTCCACCAGCGGAGCGACCAGCGGCGAGTAGCGCGCGAGCTCGGCCTGGGTGCGCGCCGCCAGCCATTGCGCCTGCCAGCGGCTGCGGTGGCCGCGCCAGTACACGACGCCCACGCTGCTGATCACGATCAGTTCGGCGGCTCCCCAGGTCCAGGCCCAGGCGTGCAGCGCGTGGTCCGAACGGTCCCAGCCCAGCGCGAACGGCATCGCCGCACACAGCACGGCCAGCGCGCTGAGCAGGTAGATCGACCAGTACGCGCTGCGATAGCGGTTGCCGAACTTGATCGCACGCTCGTTGAAGGTCCGGTGCTCGGCTTCCATCGCATCGACCAGCGGCTGCAGCTGCGCGGGCGGGCAGGGCGAGGGCGGCGGGTCGCCCCGGAACGGCCGGGCTCCGATCAGCAGCACGCGCTTGATCAGGCTGTGAAGGGGCAGCGCGGATCGCACCGGTCGCCGGGGCTTGGACGGCTCGCGTCCGTAGAAGGCGTCGAAGGACGCCTCCGCCACCACCCCCAGGCTGCCGTCGCCGTAGTCGATCAGCCAGTCGCCAGGGTGACCGTGCAGGCGCGAGACGCCGTCGGGCAGCACCACGACGAAAGGCTCCTGCAGCGGCAGCGCCAGCACCGCCCGCGGCAGGCTTTCGTACGGGCCGGGCGCGCCCGGCGCGCCGGGCGGCACCGGGCGGTACTTGGCCTCGAAGCGCGGGCGCGAAACCGGCCACCGTTCTTCCGACGGTCCGGTGATGATCGCGTCGCCGGCCCGCATCCGGACGTCGCCTTCCTGCGTCTGGATCACGCCGTCGCGGTCGGCGAACGCGACCTGCACGGTCAGGCGGCGCTTGCGCGCGGCCAGCGTGCGCGGGTCGCCGCGCACCGAGGGACATTGGCCGGTGCCGTGCGTGCAGGCGTACACGCGCATCGCTTCTCGCAGTCCCGGTCCCTACGCGCCGCCGTGCAGCGCCTGGTCGATGCGCTGGCGCCAGAACACGACGGACTTGAGGTTGCGCATGTCGGGCGCAAGTCCCGCCAGCAGTGCCTGGGCCTCCTGCAGCGCGCGGGAAGCGCCGGCGGGATCGACCACCGCCTGGGCGAGCAGCGTGCGCGCCAGCTCGACCCGCAGCAGTTGATCTTCCTTGCCCCTGGCGAACCACTGGCGCTGCTGCTTCAACACCGGCGCCAGCAGCTCGCGGGCTTCGGCCCGGCGCTCCAGCCTGGCCAGTGCCAGCGCGCGCAGCGCCTGCATGGTGTCGATCGGCCGCAGGTCCGCGGCGTTGTTCGAGTGCGATTTCGCCACGGATTCGACGGACAGGCGGCTGAGCTCCTCGGCGCGCGCGAAATCGGCGGTCGCGTAGGCCGACTCGGCTCCGATCGAATAGACGCGCTGTTCCAGTTGTCCGCGGCGAACGCCATCGTTGCCGCTTTCCGGAACGAGCGCGCGCAAGCTTTGGCTCAAATCAGGCACTGCTTGCAGCACCTCGACGTCTTCGCCGCGCAGGCGCTGCAGACTCAGCGGCGCGGCGCGGCCGAACAGCGACGTCATCGCGGCCCAGAACGACCCGGACGTAAACCGGGCCTCGCCGAGCACCCGCTGCACCTCGGCGATCGCGCGTTGCGCGGCCGGCGCATCGCCGAGATCCCCGTACAGATCGGCGGCCCGTTGCCAGTAGGTGACCTGGTCCTCGAGGAAATCGCTGTTGCTGGCCATGTTTCCGACGAACAGCCGCAATGCCGAGACACGCCGCTCCACGGCGTCCCGCGGCCGTCCGAGATGTTCGAGCGCGTCGGATTGGTCGAGCCGGCTGTCGGCACGATTGTTGCGGGCGATCTCGAAGCTCGCGTCGTTCCGGATCAACGCCTCCCACGCCCGCTCGGAAAGGGTGGCCAGTTCCAGCGCGCGCGTCCATTGCAGCGTATCGCCGGCCGCCACCGACATGCTGTCCAGGACCAGCGCCTTGGTCCACAACGCCCCCCGGTGCTCCGGCCGCTGCTGCAGGATCCGTTCGGCAATCGGCAGCGCATCGGCACCGGCGCGCAGCGCCTCTTCGTCATGGCCCAGTCGAAACTGCGCTTCAACCAGCCAGCCGGTGGCGTTCACATATCCGAGCGAGGCCCGGCTGCCCGGCAACGCAAAATCCTCTGCGGTGCGGAAGACGTCGGAGGACTCCTGCAGTGCCTGCGCAGCGTCGGCAAATCGGCCAGTGCGCATCAGTATGTAGCCGCGCCGGAGCAGTGCCTCTCCGTATGTCCTTCGCACGGCCGCCGAAGCACCATTCGCCAGTGCGAGCGGCCTGATGACATCGAGCGCGCGTTCCGCTTCGGGCAGGGCTCCGCCGTAGTCCAGCTTTGTGCTGCGGAGCATTGAGCGCAAGCCGAACGTCCGCGACAGCCCGATGGCGATCAGCTCGTTGGGAGTGCCCGGCCGATTCAGCCGGTCCAGCGCGGCCGCCGCATCGTTCACGAGAGGCAGTGCCTGGTCCGTCCTGCCCTGGCGCAGCAGGACGGATGCCAGGCGCGTCTGCGCCAGCGCCCGGTTGCGGTCGCTCTCGGTGTTCCTCAATTCCTCGGGCAGCGCGTCGTAATAGGCCACGGCCCGTCGCGCCAGGTCGCCCACGATGTCCAGGCGCCCCACCGGCTCCAGTTCATCCTGAAAGTCGTCCAGCAGGTAGCCGACCAGCTTCTCGGCCTCGCCGCGTGCCTGCTCGGCCATCGCGCGCGTGTGCTGCGCGCGCTGCATGTTCAGGTAGCCGAACACGCTGGCGCCGATCGCGACCACCGCCAGCAGCGCGCAGCCCGCCGCGATCTGGCGGGCCCGCGCCAGCGCCTTGCGGGTGGCCCGCGCGCGCTCGTGCTGCTCCTGCAGGCGGCGCTCGGCCTGCTCGCGCGCCTCGCGTTCCAGCCGCTGATCGCGCGAGCTCTTCACCACGCCGCACAGCACGTCGTGCGTCAGCTCGACCCGGCGCACGTCCAGGCGCTCCTCGATGCGCAGCAGCCTGCGGTCAACCAGTTTGGCCAGCGCATCGGGCGTCGCGCCGGCGTCCGCGAAAGCCTTGCGCAGCCGCTCCTCGGCCAGGCTCTCGCGGAAGCCCGCTTCGGTGAGCAGCTGGTCCTCGATCACGCGCCGCAGGCCGGCCGGCTGGTCGGCCAGCGCGCGCTCGTAGAACTCGTTCAGGATGCCGGCGTGCGAGCCGGCCAGCAGGTCGGTGGCGATCTCGTTGCGCCCCTGCGCGATGCGGGCGTTGTTCAGCTCCAGGCAGATCAGGCTCAGCAGCGACGGCTCGACCTCGGCATTTGCGAGTTCGGTGCCACCGGCCACGAAGCGCACGATGGCGGCTGCGACCTCCTCGGACACCAGCGCGCCGCCGGGCTTGACCACCGCATCGAGCGCCTGCGCGCCGGTCATGCGCGCCAGCCGCATCCGGTTGGCCGCGATCGACGGCATTGCGGACCGGAAGCCTTCCAGGTGGGCCAGGTAGTCCTCGCGCAGCGCGATCAGGATCCGGTAGTCGCTGCGCGCGAAGTCGAACCGCTCGGCGGCCGCGTCGTCGGATTCCATGCGCGCTTCCAGCGCCTTGGGCGAGCGGTTCTCGACCAGGTCGGCCAGGTCCTCGATGAATTCGGCGGCGCGCCGGCGGCCGAAATCGTCGCTCTGGGCGAGCGTGAAGATCTCCTCGAACTGATCGAAGATCAGCAGCGGAATCAGCACCTTGCCCTGTTCGTCGCGCAGGATGTCGTCGCGGTGGTGCAGGAACTCCCACAGCGATTCGCCGGCCACCGCCACCCCGGTGTGGGTCCACTGGCCCGAGGCCTGCGTGGTTCGGAAAATGGCCTGCTTGATCTGCTCGGCGGGCGCCGGCGCGTCCGGTCCGTAATCGATGCGCACGTACACCGGGCAGAATCCCTCGGGGCGCAGCCGCGGCACGATGCCGGCGCGCAGGATCGAGGTCTTGCCCAGGCCCGACTGTCCGAACAGTACCGTCAGCGTCTTGCGCCGCACGCGGCGGGCCAGCTCGGCGATCTCCTCCTCGCGCCCGTAGAAGTAGCCGCGCGTTTCCTCGGTGAAGAAAGCCAGGCCCAGCCACGGGTGCTGGGCATCGGCCGCCGCGGCCTGGTCGCCGGGCATGGCCGCTTCCTGCTGCTGGCGCTCGTTCATGCGGTCAGCGCCGCTGGCTCATGAAATCGCGCAGGCGCTGCGCGAACTCCGGCGTCACGTCGCCGCCGGGCAAACGGTTGAAGTGCAGCGACTTGAACTTTTCCGGGACCAGGGCCTGGCCGCCGTCGGTGTCGTCGATCGCCACCGGCAGGATGAACAGGGCCCCGTCGGCCATGTTGCGGGTGCGGTCGATGGCGTAGCTCCACTCGCGGCGGAAGTACGCTTCCAGGCGCCGCTGCGTGGTGGCCGAGATCACCGGGATGAAGTAGGAGCAGCGCCCGATGTTGCGCTGGATCTTGCGGTCGTAGTCGTCGCCGACCTCCAGGCGGTCCAGGTCGAACCAGACCGTCACGCCGGCCGCCTCCAGGCCCTGGCGCAGCCTCTGCACGGCCGCCAGGTCCTCGCGCGCGTAGCTGACGAACACCGCGTTGTCCGGCATCTCGCGCTCCGGCGGCAGGAAACGCTGCGGCTGCGCGCCCAGCGCAATCACCGGCGCGAGCTGGCGGCGCCCGCTCCAGCGCCGGTGCAGCTCGTCCACGAAGCCTTCGGCGCCCACGTACACGCGCGTGCGCACGCTCACCTGCTGCAGGAAGGACATCAGCCGGTCGTTGTTCACGGAGTGGTCGTCCGCCAGCACCTCGCCCACGTCGCGCGGATCCGACAGGCGCCGCCGCTTGGCCATCCGCAGGAACAGGCGCGCCAGCCAGTTGCTGAAGTTGCTGCCGATGAACAGCAGGTGGTTGTGCTCCAGCTCGTGGAAGAGCTTCTCCGGAGCCAGGTGCTCGCTTTGCAGCGCGCAGATGAATTCGAGCAGATCCTCGTCGGAGATCACGTAGGTCGGCGAGGCCGACAGCCGCCCCAGCAGGTGGTAGATCACCGGGCGCTGCAGCCGCTCCCGTTCACCGGGCAGGTCGGTCACCCGATTGGGGGCGTATGCGATCACCTCGGTGGAGCTCTGTCCCCCGAAGCGCTCGTTGTTGATGGCCTGCTCCAGCAGCGAGTCGAACGTGGTGGTGACGAACAGGTCGAAGTCCGTGATCTGCGCGAGCTGCCGCAAAGCCGGCGGCGGCTCGAAATGCGTTTCGCGCAGCAGGGTTCGCAGCCGCGTGTACGCCTCTTCCCGCCGCCCGCGCGAAGTCAGGAACCAGCACACGACGTCGTTGAGCGTGTAAGGCTGCGGCAGCCGCGCCGTGTCGACCGCCAGCTTGGCGGCGAGTTTTTCGGCGATCCAGTCGTACAGCAGCCGCGGACCGGTGTCGGTGGCGACCTTCAGCAGCTCCGGGCCCAGGATGGGGATGACGCGCCGCTCTTCGATGAAGTTGAGCAGATCCTCCCAGGCGTCGTCGTCCAGCGTGATCGGCGACGCGTGCAGCGGCACGACGTTGGTCATTCTTGTTGGAATACGGAATGAGACGCAGATGCCCCTTCCCGCGACATATATATCACGGGAAGGCGTGGGTCGACCAGGGGTTTTCGGCCACCGCTTACTCGACCTCGCGCCCCAGCAGCAGATACTCCAGCAGCGCCTTCTGCACGTGCAGGCGGTTCTCCGCCTCGTCCCACACCGCGCTTTGCGGGCCGTCGATCACCTCGGCCGACACCTCCTCTTCGCGGTGCGCCGGCAGGCAGTGCATGAAGAGCGCATCCGGATGGGCCTGCGCCATCACGCCGGAATCGACGATCCAGTGGGCAAACGCCTTGCGGCGGGCCTCGCCTTCGGCCTCGTACCCCATGCTGGTCCACACGTCGGTGGTGACCAGGTCGGCGCCGCTGGCCGCTTCGCGCGGGTCGCGGCACAGCTTCAGGTGCGGCCCGCGCGAGATGCCGGCCGGGTCGGGACCGTAGCCAGGCGGGGCGGCGAAGTTCAGCTTGAAGCCGAGCTGCTCGGCGGCCTGCAGCCAGGTGTAGGCCACGTTGTTGGCGTCGCCGATCCAGGCCACGGTGCGACCCAGGATCGGCCCGCGCAGCTCGATGAAGGTGTAGATGTCGGCCAGGATCTGGCAGGGGTGGAACTCGTTGGTCAGCCCGTTGATCACCGGTACCCGCGAGTTGCGCGCGAAGCGCTCGATCTTGGACTGCTCGAAGGTGCGGATCATCACGATGTCGACCATGCGCGAGATCACGCGGGCCGTGTCCTCGATCGGCTCGGCGCGCCCCAGCTGCGAGTCGCCGGTGGTCAGGTGGATCACCGAGCCGCCCATCTGGTACATGCCGGCCTCGAACGACACGCGCGTGCGGGTGGAGGCCTTCTCGAACACCATCGCCAGCGTGCGGTCGACCAGCGGCCGGTGCGGCTGGTAGCGCTTGAACCGGTCCTTGATGGTCCGGGTGCGGGCGAACAGGTAGTCGAGCTCGTCGCGGGAAAGATCGGAGAACGCGAGAAAGTGTCGAACGCTCGAGGCCGTCATCGGCACACCGAAAGGAAAAACGCGGCGTGCGGCCGCGCCGGGCAGGGTTTATAGCATGGGGCTGCGGCGCGGACCAACGCCCAACGGCGCCGCCTCAGGCCGCGATCCGCACCTGCGGCCGGCCGTTCAACGCGGTGAGCCGCGCGCACTCGGCCGCGGTCAGCACCCGGATGCTCGGGAAGTAGCCCTGGTAGACGACCCCGTGCAGCTCGACCTTGCTTTGCACCCGCAGGTAGCGGATCAGGAACTCGACGATGTTGTCGGTGATCAGCTGACCCGGAACCAGCACCGGGATGCCGGGCGGGTACGGCACGATCTGGTCGGCGCAGATCCGCCCGACCAGCTCCTGGTTGGGCTGGTCGTTGTCGTCGAGCAGCGGGATCAGCTCGCCGCCCGAGTAATAGGCGTCGCGCGGCAGGTACACCAGCTCGGTGAAGGGCGGCAGGTCCGGCGTGCGGTACGGCCGGCGCGGCGCGCGCTTCTCGCGCGCGATCCGCATCAGCGCATCGTACAGGCGCGAGCACTTTGAGCGCGTGGTGCCGATCGTCAGCAGCAGCGTCAGCGTGTTGACGGTCGACTTCTCCACCGTGATGTTGAAGCGCGTGAACAGCTCCTGCTGCAGCTCGTCGACCGTCAGTCCGCAGGCGGAGATGTCCACCGTGATCTTGGTCGGATCCAGGCGGATGTTGTCGTTGCGGACCTCGTCGGGCAGCAGGTCCTCCAGTTCGAGCACGCGGAAAACTCCGGTCGAATTGATCTGCTGGCGCAGCTCGGTGGCAAGCATCAGCGTGCGCTCGAGCAGCTTGTAGCCCTCCATCACGGCCTGCTTGCGCCCCACGTCCAGGCTGGCGATCAGGCCGTACATCGGGCTGGTGGACGCGTGCATGTTGAAGTTTTCGCGGAAGATGTGCTCGCGAAAACCGGGATCGTTCACGTGGATCATGGCCGCCTGCGAGAACGCCGACAGCGTCTTGTGCATCGACTGGGTCACGTAATCGGCCCCCGCTTCGAGCGCGGTGGGCCGCAGATCCGGATGGAAGCGCGCGTGGCCGTACCAGGCCTCGTCGATCAGCACCTTGATGCTGCTGGCGTGCGCCGCGTCGATGATCGGCTTCAGGTCGTAGCGCAGTCCGTCGTAGGTGCACGAGGTCAGCACCAGCAGCTGGGCGTCCGGGTGCTCGGCGATCGCGCGCAGGATCGTGGCGCGCGGCACCGGTCCGAAAACTCCATATTGGCGGTTCACGCTGGAGTCCAGGTACACTGGCTGCGCGCCCGACAGCATCACGCCGTGATGGACCGACTTGTGGCAGTTGCGGTCCAGCAGCAGCTTCTCGCCCGGCGCGATCAGCGTCTGCAGGATCACCTTGTTGGAGGTCGAGGTGCCGTTGGTGGCGAAGAACGTCTTGCGCGCGCCGAACGCCTTGGCCGCCATCTGCTGGGCCTCGGCGATCACGCCGGTGGGCTCCATCAGCGAGTCCAGCGCCTTGGCCGACACCGACAGGTCGGCGTCGAACACGTGCTCGCCCATGAATTCGTAGAAGTCGTTCACCCAAGGGCTGCCGCGCAGCGAATCGCCGCTCGAATGGCCCGGCGTGTGCCAGGCGTCCTTGGCGGCCAGCACGTAGGCGCGCAGCGCGTCGTAGAACGGCGTGCGGGCGCGCTCGGCGATCTGCGCGTTCAGGATCCGGTACATGCCGCGGTAGTCGCGCTCCTCGCGGTAGAAGTAGCCGTCCACGGCCTCGGCGAACAGCGTGTCGACGACTTCGTCCTCGCGCTCCTTTTCGATCAGGATGTACAGGTCCAGCTCGGGCCGCAGCGCCGTGATCTTCTGCACGAGCTTCAGCGCGCTCACCTGCAGCGTGCGCGAGGGCTCGCGCCCGTGCGGGCTCTTGCCGTTGTTCTTCTGCCGGCGCGGGCCGTCCTCCACCGCATACAGCTTGTCGTCGACGATGACCACCTGGATGTCGCCGTCGCGCTCGATCAGCGCCAGCCCTTCCTTGGCGGTCAGCGCCCCGGTGAAGGAAATTCCAAACGGGTTGTCCAGCGACCTGGCCGCGCCGTTGAGCCCTTTGAGCAGATCCTTCAGGATCAGCGGCTCGTCGTTGATGACGAGGACCTTGGAAGTCGGTTTGGCCATGGCGGCTCGCGCGGTGGTCCCGGCCTAGCGTCCCGAGCGGAGGGCTCGGCGGGCACTAAAGGCTAACGAAGCCGGCCGCGGTTTTATGCGTGAATTGATGCCTAAACGCAAGCGATACCGGACGGTTGACCGGGCGCGGCGTTGCCGGGGGCACGAAGGCCGGCTGGGGCGGCCGGGGCGAGGCGAGCCGGCCGGTCCGATGCGACAGGTGCCCGTCACGGCTGAAGCCCGAACCGGCGGTCGAGGAAAGGGGCGGGACGGGCAGGGCCGGCTAGGCCATTGCCTTGACGGCGGCGGCCAGGCGGCTCTTGTTGCGCGAGGCCAGGTTCTTGTGCACGACCTTCTTGTCGGCGATCGAATCGATCACGCGGGTGGATGTGCGCAACTCGGCAGCCGCCGCGGCCTTGTCGCCGCCAGCGATCGCCTTGCGGACCTTCTTGATCGCCGTGCGCAGGCGGGAGCGCAGCGCCGTGTTGTGCTCGTTTTGTGCCCGCGCCTGGCGGGATCGCTTGCGGGCTTGCTTGGAATTCGCCATATCGCTTCTTTCTTCGCCTGCGCTTTCTCGTCTACTCTCTGTCCGTCTGTCGTACCCGGGTTTTGCGGCACCCATCGGCGGGCGCTGCGGGCAGGAAACTGAAAACTTTACCACACCACGCACCCAGCCGAGCGGCTCCGGCCGCCCCACCGGTTTGAAGCGCCCCGCAGTGAATTTATTACGTGCCACAGTCGCGGTAAGCGGGCTGACCCTGCTCTCGCGCATCACCGGACTGGTGCGCGAGGTGCTGATCGCGCGCATCTTCGGCGCCGCCAGCGACGTGGACGCCTTTTCGGTCGCGTTCCGGCTGCCGAACCTGCTCCGGCGCCTGTTCGCCGAGGGGGCGTTCTCGCAAGCCTTCGTGCCGATCTTCGCCCACACCCAGGCCAGCGGCGGCTCGCCGCGGGCGCGCGAGCTGCTGTCGCACGTGGCCTCGGCGCTGTTCTGGACCGTGCTGGCGGTGTCCGTCCTCGGCGTGGTGGCGGCCCCGGCCCTGGTGGTGCTGATCGCCAGCGGTTTCCTGAGCACTCCGCCCGTTTTCGACCTGGCCACGCTGCTGACGCGCTGGATGTTCCCTTACATCCTGTGCATGTCGCTGGTCGCCTGCGCCGCCGGCGCGCTGAACACGTTCGGACGTTTCGCGGTTCCCGCGGTGACCCCGGTGCTGCTGAACCTTTCGATGATTGCGCTCACGGTGCTGGCGGCCCCGTACGTGCATCCTCCGATCCTGGCGCTGGCCATCGGCGTGATGGTCGGCGGCGTGCTGCAACTGGCAGTGCAGCTGCCGGCGCTGGCGCGCATCGGGATGCTGCCGCCGCTGGTGGGCCTGCGAACGTCGCTGTCGGATCCGCAGGTGCGGCGCGTTCTGCGCCTGATGGGGCCGGCCATCTTCGCGGTGTCGGTGGCGCAGCTGAGCTTGATCATCAACACCGCGATCGCCTCGCACCTGGGCGCCGGCAGCAACGCCTGGCTGTACTTCGCCGACCGCCTGATGGAGTTTCCGACCGCGCTGCTGGGCGTGGCGCTGGGCACCGTGCTGCTGCCCAGCCTGTCGCGGGCCCACGCCGACGGCCACACCGAGCAGTACAGCCGCCTGCTCGACTGGGGGCTGCGGATGACCTGCCTGATCGCGCTGCCGGCCATGCTGTCGATGGTGCTGCTGGCCGACGGCATGATCGCGGCCCTGTTCGCCGGGGGCCGCTTCGGCGCGCACGACGTGACGCAGACTTCGAGCGCGCTGATCGGCTACGCGGTCGGCCTGATCGGGCTGATCGCCGTGAAGATCCTGGCGCCCGGCTTCTACGCGCGCCAGGACATCCGCACTCCCGTGAAGATCGCGGTGGCGGTGCTGATCGCCACGCAGATCGCCAACCTGGCGCTGGTGCCCTGGCTGCGGCACGCCGGGCTGGCCCTGTCGGTCAGCCTGGGCGCATGCGCCAACGCGGCGTTGCTGCTGATCGGGCTGCGGCGACGCGGCATTTACCGCCCGCTGCCCGGGTGGACCGCCTTCCTGTCCAGGCTGCTGCTTGCGCTGGGCGCACTGGCGGTGCTACTTTGGCTGATACGCGCCAACCTGCCCGCACCGGTCGCGGCTTCCTCGTTCGGCGACCGGCTGCTCTGGATATCGATCGTAATGGGTGCAGGCGGCGCACTCTACCTATCGGTGCTCTGGATGCTCGGCTTCAGATTGCGCGACTTCGTACTGCGCTCGGCATGAGCCCGCTCGACGCCGGCCGCGAAGCCATCGCCGTGCACCACCCGGCCTTTGCGCTGCTGGAAAGCGTTGCGGCGCTCACACGGCTGGCCGATCACGACAGCAGCCCGGAAGAGGTCGTCCAGACCGTGCGCGACTGGGGCCGGCGCCTGTGCGGGCGGATCGCCCCCGATGCGTCGGTGCTGAACCGGCTCCGGATGCTGAACCACTTCTTCTTCCAGGAGCTGGGCTTTCACGGCGAGCGCAGCGGCGCGGACTGGGCCGACGCCGGCTTTCTGCACCGGGTGATCGAGCGCAGGGCCGGCATCGCCTCGTCGCTGGCGATTCTCTACATGGAGATCGGGCGCGCGATCGGCCTGAAGCTGGTGGCGGTCGAGTTCCCGGGCGGGCCGCTGGTGAAGCTGGCCTGCAGCGGCGGGGTGCTGGTGATCGACGTGTCCGACGGCGGCGCAACGCTGTCGGTGGAGCAGCTGCGCTCCAGGTTGGCGCTGGCCCGCTGCGACGAAGATGGCGAGCCGTCGTGCGGGGCGCTGCAGCGCCGCCTGCGCGGCGTGCCGGAGGGCGAGATCCCGGTGCGCATCCTGCGCGCGCTCAAGCAGCGGCACCAGGCGGCCGGCCGTTGGGACGAGGCGCTCGCGGTGCAATCGCAGCTGGTGCAGTGGCTGCCGGACGACCGCAAGGAGTTGCTGGACCGCGCCGGCCTGTACGAGCGGCTCGATTGCGCGCGCGCCGCCGCGCTGGACCTGCAGACCTGCCTGCACCTGGACCCGGACGCGCCCGACGCGGCGTCGATCCGGCGGCGCTGGGCCAAGCTGCAGCAATTGGCCAGCCGCTTGAACTGAAGCGGCACCCCGGAGTGCGCGGCGCCGGCCGCGCGGGCGATCAGGCGAGCTGGCGCAGCATCTGTTCGGCGCTGCTGACCTCGAACTTGCCGGGCGCCTCGAGATTCAGCTTCTTGACGACGCCGTCCTGAACCAGCATCGAGAAGCGCTGGCAGCGCACGCCCAGGCCGCCCGCGCGCAGGTCGAACTCCAGGCCCAGCTTGCCGGTGTATTCGCCGGAGCCGTCGGCCATCATCCGGATCTTGCCCTCGGTCTTCTGGTCGCGCCCCCAGGCGCCCATCACGAACGCGTCGTTGACCGAGAAACACCAGATTTCATCGACGCCCTTATGCCTGAATTCGTCGTGGTGGCGCAGGTACCCCGGAACGTGCTGGGCCGAACAGGTGGGCGTGAAGGCGCCGGGCACACCGAATATCACGATCGTCTTGCCTTTGACCAGCTGGTCGACGTCGAACCGGTTCGGGCCGATCGAACAGCCGGCCGTCTCCACCTCGACGAATTCCTGCAGCTGGCCACTGGGAAGCTTGTCTCCGGTCTTGATCGCCATTGTCAGCACTCCTGTCGCAATATCGTTCCGCCATCCAGTTTAGACCGGCGGCGACTTCCGATCCGGCCGACGTGCGGGTCTTGGTCAATCGCCGACCGCAATGCCCTCGCGCCGCGGATCGGCCCCGCCGGTCCAGCGGATCCCGGACGGGGGCGAGCCGGGCCGGTCCGGCGCCGCCACGATCGCCTGCAGCCCGCTGGTCATCGGTACCTGGACGACCGCATGTCCGCGCCCCTGCAGGGCCTGCACCAGTTCGGGGTCGAACCGTCCGGCTTCCAGCTCGGTCGCGCCATTGCGGCTGCCGAAATCGGGCAGCGCAATCGCCTGCTCGGCATCCAGCTGCCAGTCCAGCAACCCCACCAGCGTCTTCACCACGAAAGAAATGATCCAGGTGCCGCCGGGCGAGCCCAGGCTCGCCACCAGCCGGCCGCTGGCGCGGTCGAACACCAGGGTCGGGGCCATCGACGACAGCGGGCGCTTGCCGGGCTGCACCCGGTTGGCGATCGGCGCGGCGTCCTTGGCGAGACGGCCGTCGGCCTGGCGGGCGCGCGGCTCGAAAGAAAAGTCGGTCAGCTCGTCGTTCAGCAGGAAGCCGCGCACGAAGAGGTCCGATCCGAACGCGCTCTGGATCGAAGTGGACATCGCCACCGCGTTGCCCCATTGATCGACCACGCACAGGTGCGAGGTGGCCATCCGGGGGGCGGAGCGATCGGGGGCGTTGGCGGCGCCCGGCGCGCCGATCTGGCCCGGCTCCGCCACCCCGAGGCTGCGCGGCCCGATCCGTTGCGCGCGCGCGGCCAGGTAGCCGGGATCGAGCAGCCGGCCCACCTCCACGTGCACGAAGTCGGGGTCGCCCAGGTACGCGTTGCGGTCGGCAAATGCCAGCCGTTCGGCCTCGCTGATCAGGTGAACCGCCTGCGCCTGCGGCTGCAGCCCGCCGGCGCGCTGCACCGGCCGCAGCGGCGCCAGCTCGAAGTGGCCCAGCATGCCCATTGTCTGCGCCACCGCGATGCCGCCCGATGACGGCAGTCCCATTCCGCACACGGTCCAGCTGCGGTAGCCGGCGCACACGGGCTCGTGCTCGCGCGCCCGGTAGGCGGCCAGGTCGGCCTCGGTGATGCGGCCCGGGTGGCTGGGTTCGGATCGCGCGGCGCGCACCAGGTCGGCCGCGATCGGACCGCGGTAGAAGGCGTCGGCGCCGCCGGCGGCCAGCGTACGCAGCGTGGCGGCCAGCGCCGGGTTCTTCAGCAGCGTGCCGGTCGGAAGCGCGCGGCCTTCGGCGTCGTAGAAATAGGCGCGGGCGGCCGCGTCGTTCTTAAGCGCGGTGGCGCGCTCCAGCAGCGCGTGCAGCCGGGGTGAAACCGGGAAGCCGCGCTCCGACAGCTCGATCGCGGGTTCGAACAGCGCCGCCCACGGCAGGCGCCCGTGCGCGCGGTGGACGCGCTCGAGCATCCGCAGCACGCCCGGAACTCCGACCGACAGCCCGCTGGCGGCCGCCTCCGGAAACGACAGGGGCTTGCCATCGGCGCCGATGAACTGGTCTTCGGTGGCCGCCATGGGCGCCGTCTCCCGCCCGTCGTAGGCCTGCACCCGCTTGCCGTCCCAGTGCAGCAGGAAGGCGCCGCCGCCGAGGCCGGAGCTTTGCGGCTCCACCAGCGTCAGCACCATCTGCATCGCGATGGCCGCGTCGGTGGCGGATCCGCCGCTGCGCAGGATCTGCAGCCCGGCGTTGGCCGCCCACGGATTGGCCGCCGCCACCATCTGCTTTTGGGCGGTGCTGACGGGCGGCGCCGGCCGCAGGCCGCTCGGGCCCTCGGGCTGCTGCTCGGCGGCGAGCGAGATGCCGGCGCACAGAAGCGGCGCCAGGCACAGCCCGAGCCGCAACGCCCGCCGGGCCCTACCGCGGCTGCAGGCGAAGCGCGCCATCCAGGCGGATCGTGGTGCCGTTCAGCATCGGGTTCTGGATGATGCCGCGGACCATGTGCGCGAACTCCGAAGGCCGGCCGAGCCGCGCCGGGAACGGCGCCTGCGCCGCCAGCGCATGCTTCGACTCGGGCTTCAGGCCGGCCAGCATCGGCGTCTCGAAGCTGCCCGGCGCGATCGTCACGCACCGGATCGCGTGGCGCGCCAGGTCGCGCGCGATCGGCAGCGTCATCGCGACCACGCCGCCCTTGGAGGCGGCGTAGGCGGCCTGCCCGATCTGCCCTTCGAAGGCCGCGATCGATGCGGTGTTCACGATCACGCCGCGCTCGCCCTCGTCCAGCGGCTCGGTGTGCGCCATCGCCTGAGCGCACACGCGAAGCATGTTGAAGGTGCCGGTCAGGTTGACCCGGATCACGCGCTCGAACGTCGCCAGCAGGTGCGCGTGGTCATGCCCCACCACGCGCTCGGCCGCCAGCACGCCGGCACAGCTGACGAGGCCGCGCAGCGGCCCTCCGGCCTGCGCGGACTGCACGACCGCGTGCACGTCCGTCTCGGAGGTCACGTCACAATGGAAGTAACGCGCCGCCGTTCCGCACTCGTCGATCAGGCTCTGCGCGGCGCTCTCGTTCAGGTCGGCCACGATCACGCGCCCGCCTTCCTCGACCAGCATCCGCACCGCGGCCGCGCCCAGGCCCGAGGCGCCGCCGGAGACGATGAACACGCTGTCGCGGATGTGCATGACGGGCGCAGGATGACACAAAAATCGTCGGCCCTGGAAGCGTAGCCACCTGCGTTGGCCTGACCCGAAACCGTCGGGCCAGTTCGCTGCGCGGGCCGAGGGGCCATTTCGGGGTCGCCATTTGCGCCGGCGTGCGCGGCGGAGTGAAGGGAGCGGCTCGGAGCGCCTCGCGCACTGCACGCCCCACCCGCCGCGCTCTCAAGGGCCCCTCGACCTGCTCGCGAAGCAGGCCCAACGGTTTCGGGTCAGGCCAACGCCGAGGCGCTGGTGGCGGGTCCACCCATCCGCCGAAGCTGCGCAGGACAGTCTGGCAAACTTACCCCATCTGCCTGCCGGAAAGCAGACAGTGCTTCACGCGGCAGTTGGCCACAACCGGTCTTTTGAAGACAGCTCCCGAAAGCGGACTTCCGAGTCCCACTTGGGGGCATCCGGCACACTGGTAGATCTATGCCGAGTGCAAAATACCTATCCCTACCCTCAAACGGCTTAAGCGGCTTCGCCCTTCGCCCGATTTACATCGGGGACCGCGATCAGTGGTACGCATATCTGTCGATACCGGAGGTGATCGAGCACACCAGCTGGAACCTTTCCGGTCCCGATGACCTGGGTGAATCGATTCAGTGGTACACGTCGGAAGAGCCTGGGACTGCCATAAGGCTGGCGCTGATCGACATTTCAGATGACAGACTCGTCGGCACGTTTGGCTTTCACTCTATTTCCGTCCCACATCGAACGGCCGAGATTGCCTTCGATTTGCACCCGTCGTTCTGGAAACGGGGCATCGCGAGTGCTACATGCCGCTGCTTGGTGAACTGGGGATTTGACGTGAAGCGATTCCTCCGCATTCAAGCGGCAACTTTAGACACCAACAGTCCCTCGCAACGAGTCCTGCAGCGCTGCGGATTCGCATATGAGGGAAGGCTGCGGAGTTTTCGGATTGTCCGTGGGCGTCCCGGTGACTTTCTAATGTATTCGATCTTGCCGCCTGCCGGTGCAGCAGCCGAAGGACAAGTGGGCGACGATAGCGCCGCGTAAGGGCGCTTGCCCGCGTTCCCGCATCCTTTAACGTCGGCTTGGGGTCGACATCCGCTGTACGAGCCTCGATTTACGGAACCCCAAAGCCGACGTGCGATTTCTGGCGACGGAATGCGGACATCGATCGCCGCCGCTATCGGCCAATTGCTGCCTGTCGCCACCTTGGCTGGACATCCCGGAACCAGTCGTTCAGGATCGGCTGAGGCTTGGTTTGTATCGAAGAACATCCGTTAACTTCCTACCGACGTTCCCCCGCTCTGAGTAGCGGTTGGGTCTGTAGCCGTCCGCCCTAGGCGGTTGGGCCGTTGTGATCGCAGCGAGGATTCAACCATGACGCGCTTCATACAAGCCCTTGTTGCACTGGTCACCCTCACAAGCTGCACGCCGCCGATGCCCCAGGCGCAGATGAAAGGGCCGCAAGCCGTCGGCGTCTCGCCCGACGCGCCGAAGGACCCGGTTGGCATCATGCTCGGCTGGACGCCTGACCAGACCATCACGAACTTCAAGCATCTCGATCGGCTGTTCTCGGTTCGCACCGTATCGCGCGGCTCTTCAATGTTGGACTTGCCCAACGGCGAGCCCATCGATCCGATCGTGCCGCTCGAGGACCGCAAACTCACGGTCGACCAACTCATGGATGAATATCGCGTCACGGGCGTCATCGCCCTGCATCATGGCCGGATCGTTCTTGAGCGTTACGCCCACGACCGGGCGGCGCAAGACCGCTGGTTCTCCGCGTCGGCCGCCAAGTCGATCACCTCGACGCTGATCGGCGCGGCCATCAGGGATGGGCTGATCGGCTCGGTGGACGATCCCATCACCCGGTACATCCCCGAGCTCAAGGCCACCCCGGCATTCGATGGTGTCACTTTGCGGCACCTGATGAGTATGAGCTCCGGTCTCAGATTTCACGAAAGCACCACAGACCCGACCTCGGACCTCGCCCTGACCGACGCCGGAGAGTTCATCGATGGCCGCCCGCCGATCGTCAGCTTCGCTATGAAACTCACGCGAGCGCATCCGCCAGGCACCGTTAAGGAATACCAGACCATCGACGCGGACCTGGTCGGCATCGCCCTCTCCCGCGTGCTTAAAAGGCGGACAGTCTCTGATTACCTTTCCGAGAAGATCTGGCGGCCCGCGGGCATGGAGGCTGATGCGAACTGGGTGCTCGACAAGGCGGGAATCGAACGCGGCGGCTGCTGCATCTCTGCGACCCTGCGGGATTACGCGCGTTTTGGCCTGCTCATGGCGAAAGGCGATGCAGGACCTGCGGGCGCCGTGCTACCGGCAAGCTGGATCGATAAAGCTTGGACACCAGTATGGCCCGCAAGTGATGAAGGTTCCGGCTATGGTTGGTTTTGGTTGGTGCGCCAGGACGGAGGTTACGAGGCCGTGGGCGCATACGGTCAGTCGGTCACCATTTATCCTAAGGACGACGTAGTCATTGCAATCAACGCCGCCTCACGCGATCCACGAGGGTTTGGCATTGCCCGCTGGAGACTTTTGCAGGCTCTTGACGCAGCTGCAGCGGGCCGGTCAGATCCGAATGACAAGGCAAAGTAGCGCCGGCGTCACATTCGTAGCGCGGCAACGTCGCTGTGCGTTGTTCGTCACTTCAACAATTGACAACCCCTGAAGGAGTCATACGTGACCGGCAGCAGTGGGTCGACACCTGCCGCGGACCCGTCGATTTACGAATCCCGAAACCAGACGTACGATTTCTGGTGCCGAAATGCAGACATCCGTGAATCGTGCAATCGACCAACACCCGTCACTGACCTTACCGAAGTGCCTGCTCCGAAGCGGTCGTTTGGATCCGGCAATAGGTCAAGAGGGCAGCTATTCAAGATAGGCAGCGGCAGCGTTGGACAGGCGTGGCGGGACAGATGTCACAGCGTGTTCAATTCGTCGCGCAGTTCTGCACGGCGGTCGATGCGCAGGCACGCTTCACTCCTCGACACCGACCAGACCAATCTTTCTAATTGTCCACCACCATTTCTACCGGAATGCGGCCCCTCACCGCCGACGGCTTGGGGTCGATATTCGCCGTACGAGCCTCGATTTACGAAACTCGAAAGCCGACATACGATTCCGGTGCCGAATTGCGGACATTCATCACTGCCGCAGTTGGCCGTAAGTGGGCACCGCCCCGGACCGCAAGTCTCGAAAAGTGCTTCGAGGCTGCGGCGCCGAGGTTATCGGGCACTTGGCTGCGTTATACGTCAAACTTTCGGGCTATCGACGTCAGGCGGACCTCGTATGCAGGTAGAGCTTTCTGCGCCCCGCTATAGGCTGGAACAAACGGCCGAGGGCTTGCGCGTAACTATCTCGGCCAGGCGGAACTGGTTCGTTCTTCTGTTCCTCCTCGTGTGGTGTGCCGGTTGGTTATTTGGGGAGGTCACTGCTGCCAATGAGCTGATTCATCATCCTGTCCGCAACGAACCCGACCGCCTTTTTCTGGCGGTCTGGCTGCTTGCCTGGACGACTGGAGGCGCTTTCGCGATCGCCGCCGTGGCGTGGCAATTGGCCGGACGGGAGGTAATTGCTCTCGACTCCGCGACGTTGTCTCATCGCGTGGAGGCTTTTGGGATGGGTCGCACGCGGACATTTCGACTTGCGGAGGTCCGGAGGCTGCGAGCGACGGAATGGTCGAACAGTCCGTTCTCGAATCAGCGGACGTGGTTTCCTCCGGTGTTTGGCGGAGGTTACGGCCCGCTCGCCTTTGACTACGGGGCCCGGACCTTTCGGATTGCCCCTGGTCTCGATGAAGCGGAGGCGGACTTGCTGGTACAGGAATTGAAAGGCCGCATTCCACGGTCGGCCGGAGCTGGATAGGTCTACGCGGCACTCAGGACTTTTCTTCGCGGGCGGATGACCGACCCGTGGTACCGGCTCCTGTCGGCGAGCAGACGGGCGGCCTTGGTAGCGCGGCGGCTACCAACGTAAACCAGCACGGCAACCGGAACGGCTCCGGTCGCTCCGCCGCGCGCACCTCCGCAAGAGCGACGCCAAAATGCCGCCCGTCCGCGCAGGCCGGCAGGGGCCGGTACCGCGGGTCACGGCAAGCTGCCGGAGAGCGGGCCCTGGTATGGGTGTCGGGTCAGCTGATCGCCCGCGCGCCCTCACCCCCGGCCCCTCTCCCACTTGCGTGGGAGAGGGGAGTTCAGCGCGTGTGGGCGGCGATGATCGGGACGATCAGCAGCGCCACGATGTTGATGATCTTGATCAGCGGATTGACCGCCGGGCCGGCCGTGTCCTTGTACGGATCGCCGACCGTGTCCCCGGTCACCGCCGCCTTGTGGGCGTCCGATCCCTTGCCGCCGTAGTTGCCTTCCTCGATGTACTTCTTCGCGTTGTCCCACGCGCCGCCGCCGGTGGTCATCGAGATGGCCACGAACAACCCGGTCACGATGGTGCCCATCAGCACGCCGCCCAGCGCCTCCGGCCCCAGCAGCAGGCCGACCAGCACCGGAACCAGCACCGGCAGGATCGAGGGAATCATCATCTCCTTGATCGCCGCCGAGGTCAGCATGTCGACCGCCCTCGAATAATCCGGCTTGGCGGTGCGGTCCATGATGCCCTTGATCTCGCGGAACTGGCGCCGCACCTCCTCGACGACGGCGCCGGCCGACCGGCCCACCGCTTCCATCGCCATCGAAGCGAACAGGTACGGAACCAGCCCGCCGATGAACAGGCCCACGATCACCAGGTGGTTCGACAGCTCGAATGTCACATGGTGACCGGCCTCGTCCAGCGCGTGCGTGTAATCGGCGAACAGCACCAGCGCCGCCAGCCCGGCCGATCCGATCGCGTAGCCCTTGGTCACGGCCTTGGTCGTGTTGCCGACGGCGTCCAGGGGATCGGTGATGTTGCGTACCGACTTGGGCAGCTCGGCCATCTCGGCGATGCCGCCGGCGTTGTCGGTGATCGGCCCGTAGGCGTCCAGCGCCACGATGATGCCGGTCATCGACAGCATCGAGGTGGCGGCGATCGCGATGCCGTACAGCCCGGCCAGGTGGAACGAGACGAAGATGGCCGCGCAGATCGCCAGCAGCGGCCAGGCGCAGGCCTTCATCGACACGGCCAGGCCGGCGATGATGTTGGTCGCGTGGCCGGTGGTGGAGGCCTTGGCGATGTGGCGCACCGGCGCGAAGTCCGTTCCGGTGTAGTACTCGGTGATGTACACGAGCGCCGCCGTCAGCACGATTCCGACCACCGAGGCCAGGTACAGGTTGCCGAGCGACAGGTTGGCGCCGGAGGCGGCCGGGCCGAGGATCCAGCGCGTCACGAACCAGAACAGCACCAGCGCGATCGCAGCCGCGACGATCAGGCCCCGGTACAGCGCGTTCATGATCTTGCCGCCCTCGCGGGCCTTGACGAAATAGCAGCCGATGATCGAGGCGATGATCGAGACCCCGGATATCGCCAGCGGAAAGATCACGCCGGCGTCGGTGCCCGGGAATTGCGAGGCGCCGATCAGCATCGTGGCCACCACGGTGACGACGAAGGTCTCGAACAGGTCTGCCGCCATGCCGGCGCAGTCGCCCACGTTGTCGCCCACGTTGTCGGCGATCACCGCCGGATTGCGCGGGTCGTCCTCCGGAATCCCGGCTTCCACCTTGCCCACCAGGTCGGCACCGACGTCCGCGCCCTTGGTGAAGATGCCGCCGCCGAGGCGGGCGAAGATCGAGATCAGCGAGGCGCCGAAGGCCAGGCCCACCATCGGATGCAGCACGGAGCGCAGGTCCCACTCCGGATGGGTCGACAGCAGCAGCCCGTAGAAGCCGGCCACGCCGATCAGGCCCAGGCCGACGACCAGCAACCCGGTGATGGCGCCGCCGCGGAAGGCCACGTTGAGCGCCGGATTCAGGCCGAGCGTGGCCGCCTGCGCGGTGCGCACGTTGGCGCGCACCGACACGTTCATGCCGATGAAGCCGGCCGCGCCCGACAGCACTGCGCCCAGCAGGAACCCGGCCGCGGTCACCGGCCCGTTGGGCAGGACCCAGGCGATCACGATCGCCAGCACGATCCCCACCATCGCGATGGTCCGGTACTGCCGGTTCAGGTAAGCCTGCGCGCCCTGCTGGATCGCAGCCGCGATCTCCTGCATTCGCGCGTTGCCCGCATCCTGCTTCAGGATCCAGGAAATCGAAACGCCGCCGAACACGACGGCCGCGGCGCCGCACAGCAGCGCAAGGGTCAACCCCGACATCGGACTCTCCTAATTTCTGTTTGAACTCGTTCCCGCATCTCATGCCCCGAGCGCGTCGAGCACGCGCTGCCGCACCTCTTCCACCGACCCGATTCCGTACACGTTGCGATACACCGGCGCGCCGGGCTGGCCGCTTTCGCCCCAGCGGCGGAAGTAGTCGATCACGGCGCGCGTCTGCGAGTGGTACACCTGCAGCCGGTGGCGCACCACGTCCTCGCGATCGTCGTCGCGTTGAATCAGCGGATCGCCGCTGAGATCGTCGCGGCCGGGGACCTTGGGCGGATTGAACCGCACGTGGTAGCTGCGGCCGCTCGCCAGGTGCAGGCGCCGCCCGCTCATCCGCTCCACGATGTCGGCATCGGGAACCTCGATCTCGAGCAGCACGTCGACGCCGATCGCGGCCGCGCGCATCGCCTCGGCCTGCGCGATCGTGCGTGGAAAGCCGTCCAGCAGGAAACCGTTGGCGCAGTCGGGTTGCTTCAGCCGCTCGATCACCAGCCCCACGATGATCTCGTCGGACACGAGTTCACCGGCGTCCATGGACCGCTTGGCGGCCAGCCCCAGCGGCGTGCCGGCCTTGACCGCCGCCCGCAGCATGTCGCCAGTGGAGATCTGCGGAATGGAAAAGCGCGCGCAGATGAATCCGGCCTGCGTTCCTTTGCCGGCCCCAGGCGGGCCCAGCAATATGACTCGCATTTCCCGACGTTCCCCCTTGGCGCTGACGTTCCGACCCCTGGATTTCTTGTTCCGCAGGCTGCTTTTTTCTATCCAACGGTCGGGTCGGGAGTTTACCCGGAACCCGCAGGCGTTTAGGCCTCTTTGGCGCCGGCCAGTATCGCGCGCACGCGCTCCAGGTCTTGCGGCGTGTCGACTCCGGCCGGCAGCACCGAATCGATTCGCATTACGGTGATGCGCGAGCCGTGCCACAGGGCGCGCAGCTGCTCGAGCTTCTCGGCGAGCTCGATCGGTGCCGGGGTCAGTTGCTGGAAGCGTTGCAGGAATCCCGCGCGGTACGCGTACAGGCCGACGTGCCGCAGCGCCGGCAGGTCCGCGGGCCATCGATCGGCCTGCTTCGCCAAGGCTCCAGAGGCCAAGGCGGCTGCGACACCGCCCGCCAACGCGTTGCCGAAGTGGTCGCGCGACCAGGGAATCGGGGCTCGCGAAAACAGCAGCGCCAGGCCGGCGGCGTCCGTGACGACCTTGACCACGTTCGGGTCGAACAGCTGGTCCAGGTCGTGCAGCGGGTGCGCGACGGTCGCGATGTCGCAATCGGGATGGGTCTGAAGCCGGTGGGCGACCGCCCGGATCGCGTCGGGCGCGATCAGCGGCTCATCGCCCTGGACGTTCACGACGATGGCAGCCGGATCCAGCCTCAGTTGCCGGGCCGCCTCCGACAGCCGGTCCGTGCCGGACGGGTGTTCGGTCGAGGTCAGGATCGACTCGACCGCGTGCTGCCGGCAGGCCTCGATCACGCGCTCGTCGTCGGCGCACACCACCACGCGCCGGGCGCCGCTGGCAGCGGCCTGGCGCGCGACCCGCACCACCATCGGCAGTCCGGCCACATCGGCCAGGGGTTTGCCGGGCAGCCGGCTGGACGCCAGCCGCGCCGGGATCAGCGCGATGAAATCCGGCACGGCCGGGTCCGCGGTCAACGCCCGGCGCGCTCGTCGTCGTCCAGACGGCGCGCCTCGCTTTCCAGCATCACCGGAATGCCGTCCCGGATCGGGTAGGCGAGGCCGGCGGCGCGCGAGATCAGCTCCTGCCGGGGCCGGTCGTATTCGAGCGGGCCCTTGGTGACCGGGCACACCAGGATGTCAAGCAGCCTTGGATCCACGTCGGGCCCCCTGCAGTCGCGATTCGATCATATCCGTGAGCCGATGATCCAGCCTGGTGTGCAGCGGCACGACCCACAGCCGCTCGTCGTGCGCCAGCGCGTGGTCGGCCCGGCATTTTACGGCGTCTTTCTCGGTGATCAGGATCCGGTCGAAGCCGTTGCGGGGAAACGGACTGCCGCGGTACGCGTAGTGATCGGGCAGCGCCAGCGCCTTGAACCGCAGCCCGTGCTGCTGCAGCATCTGGAAAAACGTCTCGGGCGTTCCGATGCCGCACGCCGCCAGCACGCGCAGGCTGCCCTGGGCCTGCTGGCGCGCCAGGTCGTCCAGCGAGGAGCGCCGCTCGGGCCTGGCCAGGCAGTAGGCGTCCGATATTTCGGTGAGCAGGTGGAAGAACGGCGAGTAGATGCGAACCGGCTGCACCTGGCCGTTGAACACGACCGCGTCCACGTCGCGCAGCCGGCACGGAGGATCCCGCAAGGGCCCGGCCGGCAGCAGCCAGCCGTTGCCCAGCCCGCGCCCATGGATCACCGCGATCTCGACGTCGCGCGCCAGGCGCCGATGCTGCAGGCCGTCGTCGGCGACCAGCACATCGCAGGACGGATGCGTGTTCCTGAGCAGCCGGGCCGCTGCCAGCCGGTCGCGTCCGACCGCCACCGGAGCGCCGGTTGCGATCGCGATCAGCAGCGGCTCGTCGCCGTACTCGGAGGCATCGCCCGTCACCGTCACCATGCGGGCCTGGCGCGCCGCCGCCCCGTAGCCGCGCGAAACGACGCCGGGCCGCCAGCCGCGCTGCTTGAGCCGCGTCACCAGCTCGATCACCAGCGGGGTCTTGCCGGTGCCGCCGGTGTACAGGTTGCCGACCACCACCACGGGTATGCCGACGCTGGCGGGCCGCTTCAGGCCCGTCCGGTAGGCCGCGATCGTCACCTTGCGGGCCAGCCCGTACAGCAGGCTCAGGGGCCACAGCAACCGGGCGAACACTCCCCGCTTCTGCCACATCCTGCCTACCAAGGCATGCAGATGGACTCGCACGGGGTCGGTCGAGCGCCGGTCAATGCCGCGGATTGCGCCGCTGGGTGGCAAAGCTCAGGTGCGTCAGGCCGGCCATGCGCGCCGCTTCCATCACGGTGACCACCGACTGGTGCGGGGCCTGCGCGTCGGCGTTGATCACCACCAGGGGCGCCGGATTGTTCTGCGCCGCGGCGCGCAGCAGCTCGGCCAGCTCCTCCGGTTCGGTCATCGCCACCAGCGCCTTGTCGATCGCGAAGCGCCCGTCGGCGGTGACCGCGACCTGGATCTCCTGCAGGCGCGTCTGGGGCCGCTCGGCGTCGGCCGACGGCAGCTCGATCTGCAACTGGGTGAAGCGCGAATACGTGGTGCTGACCGCCAGGAAGATCAGCACGACCAGCATCACGTCGATCAGCGGAATCAGGTTCATTTCCGGCTCTTCGATGAACGCGCGGCGAAACCTCATCCGTCGCTCCGCTTCAGCAGTTTGGACCCCTCGTTATAGAGCGCCTCCACGAGCTGCTGGGACTGCTGCTCCATCTCGACCAGGAAATCGTCCACGCGCGTGCGGAAGTGGCGGTAGGCCAGCACCGAGGGCACGGCCACGATGATGCCGAACGCCGTGCTGTACAGCGCGATCGAAATGCCCTGGGCCAGCTGCTGCGGATTGGATCCGGCCTGCTGCGACGCGAAGATCTCGATCATTCCGACCACCGTGCCCAGCAGTCCGAGCAGCGGCGCGATCGAACCGACCGACCCCAGCAGCGTCAGGTAGCGCGACATCTCATGGGCGGCGCGTGCGCCGGCCACCTCGATCGTGCCGGCGGCGATTTCGCGCGGCTCGCGCTCGCTGCGAAGGCCAGCGGCCAGCACGAAGCCGAGCAGGGAACTGTGCTCCAGGCGCGCCATCACGTCCGGGGTGATCTGGCGCCGCGCGTGCAGCGCGAGCACGTCCTGCAGCAGGTTGGCCGGCAGCACGCGGGAGCGGCGCAGCGCGGCGCTGCGCTCGATGATCAGCGCCAGGGCCACGACGGAGGCGAATATCAGCGGCCAGATCGGCCAGCCGATGGTTTGAACGATTGCAAACAAGGTCGAATCCTCGCAAGCTGGGCGGACACGGCGGGTCCGCACGAAACGAAAACGCGCAGTTTACTGAGCGCACCCACCGCCCCATCGATCCCTGTGGACAGATCTGTGGACAAATCGTCTAAGCTGCGCTCGCGCAAGGGCCCGACGGCCCCCGGCGGACCGTGCTCAATTCCAAAGCATCTCCGAAACGCTTTTGAATTCATATGCTTACCACATAGATCTGGAATGCGACCGATTCTCATCCGCGTAAGTCCTTGATACACCCCATTTGTGGACACCTTGCCCCCACCAACCGGCATGGAATCTGGATCCGATCGCGGAAACCTCGATTCGGCGCGGGTTTGCCTTTCAGTTTCTCAGCTGAACCGCGCCGTTGCTCGGTCCCTGGAGCGCAGCTTCGGCCCGGTGCGGGTTCGCGGCGAATTGGCGTCCCTCACGCGCGCGGCCAGCGGCCATTGGTATTTCACGCTGAAGGACAGCTCGGCCCAGGTGCGCTGCGTGATGTTCCGCTCGCGCAACATGCTCGTGGATTTCGACCCGAGGGAAGGCGATGACCTCGAGGTGGTGGCCGGCGTGGGCCTGTACGAGGCGCGCGGGGAATTTCAACTCGGCGTGGAATCGATGCGGCGCGCCGGTCAGGGGCAGCTGTTCGAGCAGTTCCTGCGGCTCAAGCAGAAGCTGGCGGCCGAAGGGCTGTTCGACGAGGCGGTCAAGCGCCGCCCGCCGCGCGTGCCTGCGCGCGTCGGCATCGTAACGTCGCTGCAGGCGGCCGCGCTGCACGACATCGTGACGACGCTGCGCCGGCGCGCGCCCTACGCCAGCCTGATCGTGTACCCGGTGCCGGTGCAAGGGCAGGGGGCGGGCGCCCGCATCGCCCGCATGCTGTCGACGGTGTCGGCCCGGTCCGAAGTCGATGTCGTGATCCTGGCGCGCGGCGGCGGCTCGATCGAGGATCTGTGGGCCTTCAACGAGGAGGTGGTGGCCCGTGCCGTGCGCGCGTGCGCGATACCGGTCATCGTCGGAGTGGGCCACGAGTCGGACTTCACGATCGCCGATTTCGCGGCCGATGTGCGCGCTCCGACGCCGACGGCCGCGGCCGAGCTGGCCGCTCCCGATCGCCAGGTCCTGCTGCAGGCGGTGGGTCACGGCTGGGAGCGGGCCCGCCAGCTCACCGGCGCGCGCATGCGCGCGCGGGCGCAAAGGCTCGACTATGCGGTACGGACCCTTTCGGCGCCGCGCGCGCCGCTGCGGGGCCTGCAGGCCCGCCTCACCGGCCTGCGTGCGCGGCTGACGGTCGTGCGTGCAGCCCTGCTGCCGACGCGCGCCGTGCGGCTGGCCGCCGCCGCGCGCGCGCTGCAGGCGCTGGATCCGCGCCAGGTGGTCGGCCGCGGATACGCGCTGGTGCGAAACGAGCTCGGCCAGCTCGTCACCGACGCCCTCCAACTGCAGCCGGGCGACCCGCTCGAGGTCGAGCTGGCGCACGGCGCAGCCCGCGTTCGCGTCGAATCGACGCGCCGCTGAGCACGCCCGATGGCGCCAGTGTGGTTGCCGCCCCGGCTTACGTGTTAGATTTCTGCCCCGAATTTCAATCAAGTTGGGGGGAACATGGGCGCAGTGTTTCAGTCACTCGGGCGCACGGTGGTCGCCGGCCTGGTCCTGCTGGTGATCATCATCGTGCTGGTCGGTGCCACCACCGGCAGCTGGATTCACGTCGATCACGCCTGGTCGGCCTTCTTCATGCGGTGGCTGCACATCCTGTCGGGCGTGATGTGGATCGGGCTGCTCTGGTATTTCAACTTCGTGCAAATACCCTCGATGCCGAAGATCCCCGACGAGCAGAAGCCGGCGATCAGCAAGGTGATCGCGCCGGCGGCGCTGTTCTGGTTCCGCTGGGCGGCCCTGTCGACCGTGATCACGGGCCTGCTGCTGGCGTCGATGAACGGCTACATCGGCCCGGCGCTGTCGCTGAGCGATCCGGCCCGCGCGATCGGCATCGGCATGTGGCTTGGGCTGATCATGGCGTTCAACGTGTGGTTCATCATCTGGCCGAACCAGAAAAAGGCGCTGGGCATCGTTACGGTCGAGCCGGCCGAAAAGACCAAGGCGGCACGGATCGCGATGCTCGCATCGCGCTTCAACACGATGGCCTCGATCCCGATGCTGTACTGCATGGCCGCCCAGTCCCACGGCGGTTTCTGAGTCTTCGACTCCCCCGCTCCCCCCTCTCCCGCTTGCGGGAGAGGGGCCGGGGGTGAGGGCGTACGTCGGTCGAACTGAGATGCCCGCTCAGTTCTTCGACGTCTTCGGCTGCCCCAGCCCCCCGATCACCGTCTGTCCCGGCTTCAGCCCGCGCTCGGAAAACCAGCCGCCGGCCATTTCCAGCGCGTAGGGCACTTCGCGCTGGGCGCAGTGCAGCTGCTCGGTGCCGGGTTGCATCTCCTCGATGTTCACGATGCGCCCGTCGCCGTCCACGAAAGCCACCGACAGCGGCAGCAGCGTGTTGCGCATCCACATGCAGGCCTTCTCGAGGTGTTCGAACACGAACAGCATGCCGTGATTGGGTTGCAGCTCGCGGCGGTACATCAGCCCCGTTTCGCGCGACGGCTCGTCGGCGGCGATTTCCGCGGTGATCAGGTGCACGCCGGCCGTCAGGGGCCGGGTCGGCAGCGCGCGATTGCCCTGCTGGGCGCAGGCCGGCAGCGCCGTCAGGGTCGCGGCGATGGCGACGATCAGATCGATCCGGGTGATTCGCATCGGCAAACGGGTGGCGGCAGCGGCAGCACGCAGCAGGATATCGAAAAGCTGCGAACAAGGCAGCCGCGTCGCGTTCGGCCCGTCCATGGTCTGATGAAGGTCAAAGGCCGCTCGTGGGCGTCGGCGCTACACTGCTCGCGCCCCGCTGCCAACGCCGCCGGTGCGCACGGGCGGGGACCCGCATCGGCCGGCCGCTTCCGGAGACGCCATGTTCGAACACATCAAGATTCCCGCCCAGGGCGAGAAGATCACGGTCAATCCCGACTACTCGCTCACCGTGCCGGACCACCCGATCGTGTCGGTCATCGAAGGGGATGGCACCGGCGTGGATATCACGCCCGTCATGATCAAGGTGGTCGACGCCGCTGTCGCGAAGGCGTACGCGGGACGCCGCAAGATCGCGTGGATGGAGCTGTATGCCGGGGAAAAGGCGACCCGGGTCTACGGCCCCGACGTGTGGCTGCCCGATGAGACGCTGACCGCGCTGCGCGACTACGTCGTGTCGATCAAGGGACCACTCACCACCCCGGTCGGCGGCGGCATCCGGTCGATCAACGTTGCGCTCAGGCAGGAACTGGATCTGTACGTGTGCCTGCGGCCGGTGCGGTATTTCAAGGGCGTACCGAGCCCGGTGCGCGAGCCCGAGAAGACCGACATGGTGATCTTCCGGGAGAACTCGGAGGACATCTACGCCGGCATCGAATACGAAGCCGAGAGCGAGAAGGCCCGCAAGCTGATCGACTTCCTGCAGCGCGAGCTGGGCGTGCGCAAGATCCGGTTTCCGCAGACTTCCGGCATCGGCATCAAGCCGATCTCGCGCGAAGGCACCGAGCGCCTGGTGCGCAAGGCGCTGCGTTACGCGATCGACCAGCAGCGCAAGTCGGTGACGTTCGTGCACAAGGGCAACATCATGAAGTTCACCGAGGGCGCGTTCGCCAAGTGGGGCTACGGCCTGGCGCAGCGCGAGTTCGGCGCGACGCTGCTGGACGGCGGGCCGTGGATGAAGATGCCGGCCCCGCACGGCGAGGTGGTGATCAAGGACGTGATCGCCGATGCGTTCCTGCAGCAGATCCTGCTGCGCCCGGCCGAATACGACGTGATCGCGACCATGAACCTGAACGGCGACTTCATCTCCGATGCGCTGGCGGCCCAGGTGGGCGGCATCGGCATCGCGCCCGGGGCCAACCTGTCCGATACGGTGGCGATGTTCGAAGCCACCCACGGCACCGCGCCCAAGTACGCCGGCAAGGATTACGTGAATCCGGGGTCAGAAATCCTGTCGGCCGAGATGATGCTGCGCCACATGGGCTGGGGCGAGGCCGCCGACCGCATCGTCCGCGCGATGGAAGCGACCATCCAGGCCAAGACCGTCACCTACGATTTCGCGCGCCTGATGCCGGGCGCCACCCAACTGTCCTGTTCCGGTTTTGGCCAGGCGCTGATCGCCCAGATGTAGGATCCGGCGCAAAAAAAAGCCCCGGATGCGGGGCTTTTTTGCGACGCGCGCCGGGTCAACTGTTCGGCGTGATGTTGGATGCTTGTTTGCCCTTCGGACCCTGGACGACTTCGAAGGCCACCTTCTGGCCTTCCTTAAGCGTCTTGAACCCGGTGACCTGGATCGCAGAAAAATGGGCAAACAGGTCTTCGCCGCCATCGTCCGGCGTGATGAACCCATAGCCCTTCGCGTCGTTAAACCACTTCACAATGCCCGTTGCCATTTGTTTTCCTTCTCCCATCCGTAACCCCGCCAAGGGGCCTCCGCAGAGAGCTAGCTCTGCCGCTCCCCCTCAGCTCGCGTGTCCCGCCTACAGCGTCGGCCAGCGGCCACCGCGTCGCGCCACGCTCCAGACTACGAAGCGCGTACGGGATTGCGGGATTGTTCGGACAATGCGGGTTAGCGTCAAGACCCGTCAACGGGGTGTTTGCGCGCTCGGATGAGGCGTGGACGCGCTCCCGCTTCCGGTGCGCTTATCGCTGGAAAACCCCCGCCTTGTGGCCCGAAACGCACGTATACGTCCGCCCCGCGCCGGCTGAAACTACGGGCGTAGGTGGCGGGCGCATGGGCGTACGTCGCAAGACGGCAAATCCGCAGCTTTCTTGATCCGGAGCGGCGGTCGCAGGGTCCGAAGGCGTGCCGATTTAACTTATTATTCACTGCGTAATGCCCAACGCCGGGATGTGGTGGGTTTTTTTAAAATGCTCGTATGAGCCATCAGGTCGGCGAAGGAACGGTGGCCGAGAAGAAGGCTTCTCGAACCAAGCCACCGCCGATGTACCAGGTCGTTCTGCTGAACGATGATTTCACGCCTATGGAGTTTGTGGTGGGTGTGCTGCAGAAGTTCTTCGGCAAGGGGCGCGAGCAGGCGACCCAGATCATGCTGAAGGTCCACCATGAAGGCCGGGGCGTTTGCGGCGTGTATCCGCGGGATCTCGCTGCGAGCAAGGTCGAGCAGGTTTGCAGTTATTCGAGGCAGCACCAGCACCCGTTGCAGTGCGTGATGGAGGAAGCATGATCGCGCAGGAACTGGAAGTCAGCTTGCACATGGCCTTCGTCGAGGCCCGTCAGGCGCGACACGAATTCATCACGGTCGAGCACCTGCTGCTCGCCTTGCTGGATAACCCGTCGGCCGCCGAGGTACTGCGCGCCTGCGCCTGCAACATCGAGGACCTGCGCAAGAGCCTGCAGAACTTCGTTTCCGACAACACCCCGGTGCTGCCGCAGAGCTCGGAGGCCGACACGCAGCCCACGCTGGGCTTCCAGCGCGTGATCCAGCGCGCCATCATGCACGTGCAGTCCACCTCCAACGGCAAGAAGGAGGTCACTGGCGCCAACGTGCTGGTGGCCATTTTCGGCGAGAAGGACTCGCACGCGGTCTACTACCTGCACCAGCAGGGCGTCACGCGCCTGGATGTGGTCAACTTCATTTCGCACGGCATCACCAAGGCACCGCAGGGCGAGGAAAAGGCCAAGACCCAGGGCGACCAGGAGTCCGAGGGCGGCGAAAGCCGCGAGCAGAGCTCGCCGCTGGAGCAGTACACGCAGAACCTGAACGTGCTGGCGCGCGACGGCAAGATCGATCCGCTGATCGGCCGGGAGCCGGAAGTGGAGCGCGTGATCCAGGTGCTGTGCCGCCGGCGCAAGAACAATCCCCTGCTGGTGGGCGAGGCCGGGGTCGGCAAGACGGCCATCGCCGAGGGGCTGGCCTGGCGCATCTTCAAGGGCGAGGTGCCCGAGATCCTGGAAAAGGCCACGGTGCACTCGCTGGACATGGGGGCCCTGCTGGCGGGAACCAAGTACCGGGGGGACTTCGAGCAGCGCCTGAAAGCGGTGCTGAAGCAGCTTAAGGCGAGCCACAACGCGATCCTGTTCATCGACGAGATCCACACGCTGATCGGGGCCGGCTCGGCCTCGGGCGGCACGCTGGATGCGTCCAACCTGCTGAAGCCGGCGCTGTCGACCGGCCAGCTCAAGTGCATCGGCGCCACCACGTACAACGAATACCGGGGCATCTTCGAGAAGGATCACGCGCTGTCGCGTCGCTTCCAGAAGATCGACGTGACCGAGCCGACGGTGCAGCAGACCATCGAGATCCTGAAGGGCCTGAAATCGCGCTTCGAGGAGCACCACGGGGTCAAGTACTCCACCGGCGCGATTACGGCCGCGGCCGAGCTGTCGGCCCGCTACATCAACGACCGCCACCTGCCGGACAAGGCGATCGACGTGATCGACGAGGCCGGCGCGGCCCAGCGCATCCTGCCGCTGTCCAAGCGCAAGAAGACGGTGGGCAAGAACGAGGTCGAGGACATCATCGCCAAGATCGCGCGCATCCCGCCGCAGACGGTGTCGAGCGACGACCGCACCCAGCTCAAGAACCTGGATCGCAACCTGAAGAACGTCGTGTTCGGGCAGGACGAGGCGATCGACGCGCTGGCTGCGGCCATCAAGATGGCGCGCTCCGGCCTGGGGCGGCCCGAGAAGCCGATCGGCGCGTTCCTGTTTTCGGGGCCCACCGGCGTGGGCAAGACCGAGGTGGCGCGCCAGCTCGCGTTCACGATGGGCATCGAACTGCTCCGGTTCGACATGTCCGAGTACATGGAGCGGCACGCGGTGAGCCGCCTGATCGGCGCGCCCCCGGGCTACGTGGGCTTCGACCAGGGCGGGCTGCTGACCGAGGCGATTTCGAAGAAGCCGCACTCGGTGCTGCTGCTCGACGAGATCGAGAAGGCGCACGTGGACATCTTCAACATCCTGCTTCAGGTGATGGACCACGGCACGCTGACCGACAACAACGGCCGCAAGGCGGACTTCCGCAACGTGATCATGATCATGACCACCAACGCGGGCGCCGAGGCGCTGCAGAAGGGGATGATCGGTTTTGCCACGAACCGGACTCCGGGCGACGAGATGGCGGAGATCCGCCGCATGTTCTCGCCCGAGTTCCGCAACCGGCTCGATTCCATCATCAGCTTCCGCGCGCTCGACGAGCAGGTGATCCTGCGCGTAGTCGACAAGTTCCTGATGCAGCTCGAGGAGCAGTTGCACGAGAAGAAGGTCGACGTCACCTTCAGCGATTCACTGCGCAACTACCTGGCCAAGAAAGGCTTCGACCCGGTGATGGGCGCGCGCCCGATGGCGCGCCTGATCCAGGACACGGTGCGCCGCGCGCTGGCCGACGAGCTGCTGTTCGGCCGCCTGGCCAACGGCGGCAAGGTGGACGTGGACGTGGACGAGAGCGGCGGCGTGAAGCTGGACTTCCCGCCGGCCGACAACGGCGACGCGCCACAGCCCGAGCGCGGCGAGCCGGTGCTGTCCGAGTAGGCCGGACCGGCTCGTGCTGCGGGCGCTGCTCGTCGTGGCCGCCATGGTGGGCCTGGCCACGGCGGCGCCCGCCTCCGCGGCGGGGGCCGCTTCGGCGGGTGAACCGCGCGAGATCGGCCTGTGGCAGACCATCAGCGATGTGACCGGCAAGCCGGAAGGCTACATTCGGGTCTGGCTGGAGGGCGATGAGCTGCGAGGGAAGATCGAGCGCGGCATGCCCGGCGACGACCCGAACGAGCTGTGCACCAAGTGTCCGGGCGAGCGCAAGAACCAGCGCAAGATCGGCATGACCATCCTGACCGGGCTGCACCGCGGGGACGAGTGGTGGAGCGGCGGCGAGATCCTGGATCCGGACGACGGCCACATCTACCGGTGCAAGGTGCGGGTGGTCGATTCGGGCCGCAAGCTCGAGGTGCGCGGCTATATCGGCTTCTCGCTGCTTGGCCGCACCCAGACCTGGGTGCGCGCGGAGTAGCGCGGCTGCAGGTCCGGCGTAAGCTTGGTCGGGCGCCCCGCAACGGGGCGCTTTCCCACAATCGGCCGACACGAGAAGGAGACCGCGATGAGCAATCACACCTACAAGCTGGTCGAGCTGGCGGGTTCGTCATCGAAGTCGATCGATGACGCGGTTCAGAGCGCGATCGCCCGGGCCTCGAAGACCCTGCGCAACATCCACTGGTTCCAGATCGTCGAAACGCGCGGCAGCGTGGCCGGCGGCAAGGTCGAGAACTGGCAGGTGATGCTGAAGGTCGGATTCACGCTCGACGATTAGCGCGCCGCTCGCGTTCCAGTTCCGAATTCTGACAGGAGGGGATATGGCCAAGAAGAGCGAAGAAGGCATCTACAAGATCGTGGAAGTGGTCGGCACCAGCGCCAAGTCCTGGGAAGACGCTGCCGCCGCTGCGGTGGCCACCGCCGCGAAAACGCTGCGCGACCTGCGCATCGCCGAGGTGACCAAGCTCGACTTGAAGATCGAAAACGGCAAAGTGGTCGCCTATCGCGCCCGCGTTTCGCTGTCGTTCAAGTACGAGGCCTGAGCGCGCCGCGTCGGGCCCGGCCTACCGGGCGCCGGTGCTGCCGAAACCCCCGGCGCCGCGGGCGCTGGCGCCGAACGAGTCGACCAGGTTCAGCGCCACCTGGACCACGGGAATCACGACCAGCTGGGCGATGCGGTCCAGCGGCTGGATCTCGAAGGGGTCGGCGCTGCGGTTCCACAGCGAGACCATGATCTGCCCTTGGTAGTCGGAGTCGATCAGCCCGACCAGGTTGCCCAGCACGATGCCATGCCGGTGCCCGAGTCCCGAGCGGGGCAGCACCACGGCGGCGTAGCCGGCATCGGCCAGGTGGATCGCGAGCCCGCTGGGCACGAGCGCGCTGGCGCCCGCTGCGAGCCGGAGCGGCGCGTCGATGCAGGCTCGCAGGTCCAGGCCGGCCGAGCCCGCGGTCGCGTAGGCGGGCGGCGTCTCGTGCAGGCGCGGGTCCAGGATTTGGATGTCCAGCGTCGGGCGATCGGCCATCGGTGCTCAGCCCAGGCGCTCCGCGATTTCGGCCACGATGCGGCGTGCCTGCTCCAGCTTGCCGGCGCGCGGCAGCGTGACGGCGCTTCGCTGGTCGACCAGGATCAGCTCGCTGTCGTCGGCGCCCACGGCGTCCTGCACGCGGTTGGCGATGATCAGCGGCACCTTCTTGGCGGCGATCTTGGCGCGGGCGTGCTCGACCAGGCGCTCGCTTTCGGCCGCGAATCCGACGCAAAAAGGCGGCGACGGCAGCGCGGCCACCAACGCCAGGATGTCGGGATTGGGCTCCATGCGCAGCGACACCGGCTCCGGCGGGACCGGCTTCTTCAGCTTGGACGCGCTGGCGCGCTCGGGCCGCCAGTCGGCCACCGCCGCCACGGCGACGAAGACCTGCGCGCCGGCGGCCTGCGCCAGCACCGCATCGTGCATTTCGCGCGCGCTGGTCACGTCGATGCGGCGCACGCCTCGCGGCGACGGCCGCCCCGTGGGGCCGCTGACGAGCGTGACCTCGGCGCCGGCCTCGCGCGCGGCGCGCGCAATCGCGTATCCCATCTTGCCCGAGGAGCGGTTGGTTATCCCGCGCACCGGGTCGATCGCCTCGAACGTCGGGCCGGCGGTCACCAGCACACGCCGGCCGGCCAGGCGCTTGGGCTGGAGCGCCGCGATCAGGTCCTCGACGATCTCCAGCGGCTCCAGCAGGCGCCCGCTGCCGATCTCGCCGCAGGCCTGGTCGCCGCTGGCCGGCCCCAGGATCGTGGCGCCGTCGGCCTCGATCGTCTTCACGTTGCGTTGCGTCGAGGGATGCTCCCACATCTCCACGTTCATCGCCGGCGCCACCAGCAGCCGGCAACGCTCGCGCGGGCGCGCCAGCGCCAGCGTGGACAGCAGGTCGTCGCACAGGCCGTGCGCCAGCTTCGCGATGAAATGCGCGGTGGCGGGCGCCACCAGCAGCGCATCGGCATCGCGCGACAGCATGATGTGTCCCATCGCCTGGTCCAGGCGCTCGTCCCACAGCTCCACGTAGGCCGGCCGGCCGGTCAGCGCCTGCAGCAGCGTGGGCGTGACGAAATGAAGCGCGCCGCGGGTCAGGATGGCCTGCACCCGCGCGCCCTCGTCCTGCAGCCGGCGCGCCACCTCGCAGGCCTTGTAGGCGGCCACGCCGCCGGTGATCCCCAGCAGGACGGTGCGGTCGCGCAGATCCATGGTCGCCTCAGCCCGTGCGGCGCACGCGCAGCAGCTCGTCCACGATCAGCAGGGCCGCCCCGACCGTGATGGCGCTGTCGGCGATATTGAAGGCGGGGAATTCCCACTGCCGGTAGTGAAACAGCAGGAAGTCGATGACGTGCCCGTGCAGCAGGCGGTCCAGCACGTTGCCCAGCGCCCCGCCCAGGATCAGCGCCAGCGCGCTCGAAAACAGCCGCTGCGAACCGTGCCGCGCCAGCATGTACAGGATGAACAGGCACGCCGCGATGCCCACGCCCGTGAGCGCGTGCGCCTGCCAGCCGCTGCCGCCGTCGAACATCGAGAAGGCGGCGCCGCGGTTGTGCGCCAGCACCAGGCTGAAGTAGCCGGTCACGGGGCGCACGTCGCCCATGCGAAGCGCGTTCTCGACCACGATCTTGGTGAACTGGTCGGCCACCACGATCAGCAGCGCCAGCCCGAGCCAGGGCAGCAGCTTCTGGGTGGACGCGCCCGCCGCGCCGAAAGCCATTATGCGAACTCCCGGGCCTCGCCGGGCCCGAACAGGTTGGTGACGCAGCGCCCGCAAATGCCCGGATGCTGCGGGTCGGCCCCGACGTCGTCCCGGTAGTGCCAGCAGCGCTGGCACTTGACCCGGGCGCTGGGCACCACCTCGATGCGCTGCGCGCTTTCGGACTCGGCCGGATGCAGCGTGGCGCGGCTCGTGATGGTGACGAACCTGAGCTCGTCGCCGAGCGTGGCCAGCATCGCGTGCCGCTCGCCGGTCGCGTACACGTCGATCTCGGCCTGCAGCGAGGAGCCCAGGCGCCCGGCCTCGCGCATCTCCTCGATCCGCTTAAGCGCCTCGGCGCGCACCGCGCGGATCGCGGACCACTTCGCCAGCAGCGCCTCGTGGCCGGTCACGGGCGGCAGCTCGTGGTACAGCCCCGTGAAGATCGTCGCGTCGCGATCGCGCACGAACACCTTGAACGCCTCCTCGGCGGTGAACGACAGGAACGGCGCCATCAGCTTCAGCAGGGTGCTCGCGATGTGCCACAACGCGGTCTGCGCCGAGCGCCGCGCCGGCGAGGCCGCAGCGCAGGTATACAGGCGGTCCTTCAGGATGTCGAGGTAGAAGGAGCCCAGGTCCTCGGAACAGAAGGTCTGCAGCTTGGCCACCACCGGGTGGAACTCGTAGCGGTCGTAATGGGCGAGCGCGTCGGCCTGGAAGCGGGCCGTGAGCGCGATCGCGTAGCGGTCGATCTGCACCATCCGCTCCACCGGCACCGCCTGCGCGCCCGCATCGAAGTCGCTCGTGTTGCTCAGCAGGAAGCGCAGCGTGTTGCGGATGCGGCGGTAGCTTTCCACCACACGCTTCAGGATCTCGTCGCCGATCGACATCTCGCCCGAGTAGTCGGTGGCCGCCACCCACAGCCGGATGATGTCGGCGCCCAGGCGCGAGGCGAGTTCCTGGGGATCGATGCCGTTGCCCAGGCTCTTGCTCATCTTGCGGCCCTGGGCGTCGACCGTGAAACCGTGCGTCAACAGCGCCTGGTAGGGCGCGCGACCGTCGATCGCCGCGCCGATCAGCAGCGACGAGTGGAACCAGCCGCGATGCTGGTCCGAGCCCTCCAGGTACAGGTCGGCCGGGTACCCGAGCTCGGCCGCGTGCGAGCCTCGCATCACGGTGCGGTGGGTGGAGCCGGAGTCGAACCAGACGTCCAGGATGTCGTTGATTTTCTCGTACTGTGCGGCCTCCTCCGGCGGCAGCAGGTCCTCGGCGCGCGCGCGCGACCAGGCCTCGATCCCGCCCTGCTCGACCAGCTGCGCCGCCCGCTCCAGCAGCTGCAGCGTGCGCGGGTGCAGCTCGCCGCTGGCGCGGTGCAGGAAAAAGGGCAGCGGCACGCCCCAGTTGCGCTGGCGCGAGATGCACCAGTCGGGACGGTTGGCGATCATCGCGTGCAGCCGCGCCTTGCCCCAGGCGGGGTAGAACGTGGTGGCTTCGACCGCGCGCAACGCGGTCTGGCGCAGCGTCTCGCCGACCGTCTCGGTCTGCATCACGCCGCGCGTGTCGGCCGTGGCGCCGTCCATCCGGACGAACCACTGGGACGCAGCCCGGTAGATCAGCGGCGTCTTGTGGCGCCAGCAGTGCATGTAACTGTGGGTCTGCGTGGCCGCGTGCAGCAGGTTGCCGGACTGGCGCAGCGCATCGACGATCTTCGCATTGGCGTCCCAGATCTTCAGCCCCCCGAACAGGGGCAGGTCGCTCGCGTACACGCCGTCGCCCTGCACCGGGTTCAGGATCGCCTCGTCGCTGCCCCCGTAGCGCTTGAACGAAGTGAAGTCCTCGACGCCGTAGGCGGGCGCGGAGTGCACGATGCCGGTGCCGTCCTCGGCGCTGACGTAGGTGCCCAGCATCACCGGCGCATGGCGCCGATAGCCCGGGTGCAGACGGGCCAGCGGGTGCTCGAATTCGACGTTTTCGAAGTCGGCACCGCGCGCGGTGGCGACGATGCGCCCGTTCAGCCCGTAGCGCTTCAGGCACGCCGCCACCAGCGCTTCGGCCAGGATCAGCAGGCGGTCGCCGCAGTCGACCAGCGAGTAGGCGAGCTCGGGATGGAAGTTCAGCGCCTGGTTGGCCGGGATCGTCCACGGGGTGGTGGTCCAGATCACGGTGTAAACGGGCTTGGCGAGCGCCGTCAGCCCGAACGCGGCCGCCACCTGCGCCTGCCCGCTGGCGGCCAGCGGAAAGGCGACGTCGATGGTCGGGGAGCTGCGGTCCGCGTATTCGACCTCGGCCTCGGCCAGCGCGGAGCCGCAGTCGAAGCACCAGTTCACCGGCTTCAGGCCCCGGTAAACGAAACCGCGCTCGATCATGCGGCCCAGCGTGCGGATCTCGTCGGCCTCGGCCTTGAAAGTCATCGTGCGGTACGGATTGTCCCAGTCTCCCAGCACGCCCAGCCGCTTGAAGTCCTTCATCTGCAGCGCGATCTGCGCGGTCGCGTGCGCGCGCGCCCGCGCCTGCACCTCGGCGCGCGGCAGGTTCTTGCCGAACTGCTTTTCGATATGGATCTCGATCGGCATGCCGTGGCAGTCCCAGCCCGGCACGTACACCGCGTCGAAGCCGGCGAACGACCTGGCCTTTACGACCATGTCCTTCAGGATCTTGTTGGCAGCGGTGCCCAGGTGGATTTCGCTGTTGGCGTACGGCGGCCCGTCGTGCAGGATGAAACGCGGGGCGCCCTTGCGGGCTGCCCGGATGGCCTGGTAGACCTTGCGCTCGTCCCATTCCTTAACCCATTGAGGCTCGCGCTTGGGCAGGTCGCCGCGCATCGGAAACGGGGTCTGCGGAAGGTTCAGGGGGTAGTTCTCGCTGGCGCCCTCCTTCGCCGACAGGTCGGCTTCGGAGGGCCTGCGGTTGCGCTGCTCGTCGTTCACGCCACGGCTCCGTGGAAGATCGCGCGCGCGCGGTCGGCGTCGCTGCGTATGGCCGCCGCCAGTTCCTGGATCGAGTCGAAGCGCGCTTCGTCGCGCAGCTTCTGCACGAATTCGACCTTGATCAGCCGCCCGTACACGTCCTGCGAGAAATCGAACAAATGCACCTCCAGCAGCCAGCGCCCGCTGTCGTCGACGGTCGGCCGCAGGCCCACGCTGGCCACGCCGGGCAGGCCCTGCGACGCGATGCCGTGCACCCGCACGGCGAAGATGCCGTGCAGGGCGGGGCGGCGGTGGGCCACGCGCAGATTCAGCGTCGGAAAGCCGATCTGGCGCCCGAGCTTCGATCCGTGCAGCACCCGCCCGCTGATCGCGTACGGGTGCCCGAGCAGCTCGCCCGCCAGCGCCAGGTCGCCCTCGTTCAGTGCGGCGCGTATGCGCGAGCTGGAGACCCGCTCGCCGCCCAGCAGCACCGGGCCGACCTGCTCGACCCCGAATCCGGCCGCGGCGCCGGCGCTGCGCAGCAGCGCCACATCGCCGGCACGCCGCGCGCCGAAGCGGAAGTCGTCGCCCACCGCCAGCCAGCGGGCGTGGCATCCTTCGACCAGGACGCGCTGGATGAACTGCCCGGCGCTGAACGAGGCGAAGTCCCGGTTGAAATGCTGCACGAACACCTGCTCGATGCCGGCGCGGGACAGCCCCTCGATCTTGTCGCGCAGGTTGGCGATCCGGGGCGGGGCCTGCTCCGGCGCGAAAAATTCGCGCGGGTGCGGCTCGAACGTCATCGCCGCGGCGACCAGGCCGTGCTGCTGCGCCACCTGGGCCACGCGCTGCAGCAAGGCCCGGTGCCCGCGGTGTATGCCGTCGAAGTTTCCGATCGACAATGCGCAGGCGCGCCGCTCGGCGAGCCTGGGCAACCCATGAAATACGCGCATCGTCCGGATCGCTCGGCGGCAGCTCGAAGTCCTGTTGCGGCGATTATAGGGTGGTCCGTCGGAACACATTGATTTTCCTGAGGTTTCACTGGTCCCTTGCGAGCGGCCGCGTACAATGCCGCGCGCCATGGCGGAAACGGCGTCCGAGTCGAAGCGCATCGTGTGCCTGATATCCGGGCGCGGCAGCAACCTGGAGGCGATGCTGCACGCGGCCCGCGACGAAGGCTGGGCGGCCCATTTCGGCGCGCGGGTGGCGGCCGTCGTCAGCAACCGGCCCGGCGTGCGCGGCCTGGAGGTGGCGCGCGCCCACGGGGTGCCGACCTTCGAATTGCCGCACGCGGACTTCGGATCGCGCGAGGCCTTCGACGCCGCGCTGACGGACGCGATCGACGCGCATCGGCCGACCCTGATCGTGCTGGCCGGTTTCATGCGCGTGCTCACGCCCGGGCTCGTGGCGCGCTACCGCGGCCGCCTGCTGAACATCCACCCGTCGCTGCTGCCCGCTTTCCCGGGCCTGAACACGCATCGGCGCGCACTGGCTGCCGGCGTGCGGGTGCACGGGGCAACGGTGCATTTCGTGTCGGACCAGCTGGACGGGGGTCCGATCGTCGCGCAGGCGGCCGTGCCGGTGCTGCCGGGCGACACGGAGCAGGCGCTGGCGGCGCGCGTGCTGGAGCAGGAACACGTGCTGCTGCCGCGCTGCGTGCGCTGGATCGTCGAAGGGCGCGTGCGCCTCAGTGGGGAGCGCGTGGTCATCGACGGCATCGAGCCGGGCGAGCTGCTCCTGCTGGCGCCGTGACATGGGCGAGCCCCGCATCAGCCCGGAGGTGGTGGACAGCCTGACGCGCCTGCTGGCGCGGCTGCTGCGCTTCGAGGGGCCGGCCGATGCGGTGATGTCGCGCCATTTCAAGGCGGACCGCCGCCTCGGTCCGCGCGAGCGCAGCGTGGTGGCCGAGGCCGCCTTCGACACGCTGCGCCGCCTGGCCACGCTGCGCTGGATGATGCAGACGGCCGATCCGAAGCGCGCGCCGCACCTGGCCGCGATGATCACGCTGGCGCGCCGGCACGGGATCGACGCCGTGGGTGCGCGCCTGCTGCGCGGGGACGAGCGCGCGGTGCGCGGCGCGCTGTCGATCGACTTCGCGCTGGCGCCGCCGGCGGTGCGCGCCGAGGTGCCGACGTGGCTGTTCCAGAAAGTCACGGTCCAGTACCACGATGCCCAACCCCTGCTGGAGGCGCTGGCCCAGCCGGCGCCGCTCGACCTGCGCACCAATACGATCAAGGCCGATCGCGAGGCGGTGCTGGCCGAATTGAGGTCGGTCGCCTACGACGGGGCGCGCCTGGAGGCAGCCCCCACCCGGTACGGCCCCGACGCCATCCGCCTGCGCGACAAGCCGGCGCTGACGCGCTGGCCGATGTACAAGGAAGGCCGCATCGAAGTGCAGGACGAGGGCAGCCAGCTGGTGGCGCGGCTGGTTGCGCCGCGCCGCGGCCACATGGTGGTCGACTTCTGCGCCGGAGCCGGGGGCAAGACGCTCGCGATCGGCAGCCTGATGAAGTCGACCGGACGCATCTACGCGTTCGACGTCAACGCCAGGCGGCTGGCCGGCCTGGGTCCGCGCCTGGCGCGCAGCGGCCTGTCCAACGTGCATCCGGTGGTGATCCGCCCCGGCAGCGACCAGCGCGTGAAGCGGCTGGCCGGCAAGATCGACCGCGTCCTGGTGGATGCGCCGTGCAGCGGCAGCGGGACGCTGCGGCGCAACCCGGATCTGAAGTGGCGCTTCGACGAAAGCGAGCTGGAGCGGCTCACCGGCGTGCAGGCCGAAGTGCTGCGCGCTTCGGCCCGGCTGCTCAAGCCCGGCGGGCGCCTGGTGTACGCGACCTGCTCGGTGCTGTCGGTGGAGAACCAGGACATCGTGACCTCGTTCGTGGCCGAGCATCCGGAGTATTCCGTGCTGCCGGCGGACGAGGTGCTGCGCGGGCAGGACATCCGGATCGACCACGCCGAGCGCTTCGCGCCCTGGCTGGTGATGCTGCCGCACCTTCACGACACCGACGGGTTCTTTGCCGCCGTGCTGGAGCGCCGGGCATGAACGGGTCGCCGCTGCGCGAGCTGTGGGATGCGCTGGCCGAGGGGCTGGCGCGGCCGCGGCACGAATGGGAGGCCATCGTGATCGCGCTGTCGCTGCTGGCGGCCTGGGTGCTGGGCCGGACCGTGCGCCTGCGGGTGGAGGCGCGCCTGAGCGCGGCCGCGCACACCAAGGTTCCGCTCGATGTGCTGCAGTTCTCGATCGAGGGAATGCGCCGGCTGGCGTTCCCGGCCACGGCCCTGCTGTTGCTGTGGGCCGGCGAGATTGCGCTGCGGGTGGCTGCGCTCATCACGAACGCCGCCGATGCGCGGCTGCTGCGCCTGGCGATGGCGCTGGTCGGCGCCCTGGCGGCGGTGCGGCTGCTGGTGTACGCGATGCGGCGCGCGCTAATCAGCGTGGCGGTGATCGGCGCCTTCGAGCGGGTCATCGCCCTGACCGCCTGGGGCATATCGGCGCTGTACGTGACCGGCGTGCTGTCCGACGTGACCGAGTGGCTCGAAGCCACCACCATCCCGATCGGCAGGACGCCGGTCTCGCTGTGGACGGTGCTCACCACGGTGGCAACGACGCTGGTCAGCCTGCTGGTTGCGATGTGGCTCGGGTCGCTGGCGGAGGCGCGCCTGATGGCCACGCCGGGACTGGATCGAAACGTCCGCGTGGTGATGGGGCGCGTGGCGCGCGCGGTGCTGATCCTGATCGCGCTGCTGGTGGCGCTGGCCGTCTCGGGCATCGACCTGACGGTGCTGTCGGTGTTCGGCGGCGCGCTGGGCGTCGGTCTGGGCCTGGGGCTTCAGCGCATCGCCAGCAACTACGTGAGCGGTTTCATCCTGCTGCTGGATCGCAGCCTGCGCATCGGCGACCTGATCGCGGTGGCGGGTCCGGTCGAGCGGTACTACGGAACGGTGATGCAGATCAACACGCGCTACACGCTGCTGCGCGCGATGGACGGCACCGAATCGGTGATTCCGAACGAGATGCTGGTGTCGTCGCCCGTGGTGAACCATTCGCTCAGCGACCCGCGCGTGCTGCTGTCGGTGCGGGTGAGCGTCGGGTACGACTCGGATCTGGAACTGGCGCTGCGCCTGGGCGAGCAGGCGGCCCGCGCGACCCCGCGCGTCCTGGACGTTCCGGCGCCGGTTGCCCTGCTGATGGAGTTCGGCGCCGAAGGGCTGCACCTCGACATCACGTTCTGGATCGCCGATCCCCAATCGGGGCGGACCAACGTGCAATCCGCCGTAGCGATTGCCGTCTATAAGCTATACACCGAAAGAGGAATCAGGATTCCCTATCCGCGGCGCGATGTGCGCATCGTTTCGGGGCCAGCGTCCGCCGATGCAGCTGAATGATTTTCGACAAGAAGCGGTCAGATCGCCCGGCTTTCGCGGGCGATCCGCATGCACCCTCATGGGTACAATGTGACATCGAAGCAAGCGCCGTACCCTCCCTAACAAGGCGCAGCACCCGGCGGCTATCCGCTTGGCTAACCAGGGAATGTCACATTGCGGGGCACGCGCGGGGCGGGTGCCGCAGCAAGAATCTTGGAGACTGAATGCCTTTGCTCGGGTTCCTGAACACGGGTTTGCTCGGCCTTGACTGGCTCGGACTGATCGTGGCGGCGCTGCTGCTGACCCACGTCACGATCGCCGCCGTCACGATCTTCCTGCACCGCGCCCAGGCGCACAGGGCGCTGGATCTGCACCCGATCGCGAGCCACTTCTTCCGCCTGTGGCTGTGGCTGACCACCGGGATGCAGACGCGCGACTGGGTGGCGATCCATCGCAAGCACCACGCCAAGTGCGAGACGGTCGACGACCCGCACAGCCCGCAGGTCAAGGGCATCCGCACCGTGCTGTGGCGCGGCGCCGAGCTGTACATCGCCGAAAAGTCCAATGCGGAAACGATCGCCCGCTACGGCCATGGAACGCCCGACGACTGGCTGGAGCGCAACGTGTATTCACGCTGGAGCTGGCAGGGCTGCGGCGCGATGCTGATCGCCGACGTCGTGCTGTTCGGCGCTGCCGGCCTCGTGATCTGGGCCGTGCAGATGATGTGGATCCCGTTCTTCGCCGCCGGCGTGATCAACGGGATCGGGCATTTCTGGGGCTACCGCAACTACGAGTGTCCCGACGCCAGCGCCAACATCGTCCCCTGGGGCGTGTTGATCGGCGGCGAGGAGCTGCACAACAACCACCACACCTATCCGACCTCGGCCAAGCTGTCGACCCAGTGGTACGAATTCGACCTGGGCTGGGCCTACATCCGCGTGCTGCAGTGGCTGGGACTGGCCAGAGTGCTGCGGACCGCGCCGGTGCCGCGCGTGAGCGGGGCGCGCCCCGCGATCGATTTGCAGACGCTGCAGGCGGTGGTGTCGAACCGGTACGACTTGCTGGCGCGCTACGCGCGCGCCACCCGCAAGGCGTTCCACGACGAGCTGGCGCGGCTGCGGCTGCCGGCTCCCGAGCATGCCCGCTTCGCGGGGCTGAAGAAATGGGTGGCGCGCCGTTCGTCGGCGTTGCCCGCCGCGCACCAGGAAACCCTGGCCGAGCTGATGGGCCGCAGCGGCGTCATGAAGACCCTGATCGAGATGCACGACGAGCTCACGGCGATCTGGCAGCACGCTGCCGCCTCGCGCGACGAGATGCTCGGGCACCTGCAGGGATGGATCGCGCGCGCCGAAGCCAGCGGGATCCAGGCGCTGCAGGAAGCCGCCGCGCGGATGCGCAGCTACGCCCCTTCGACCACCTGACGCCCTCACCCCCATCCCCTCTCCCGCTGCGCGGGCGAGGGGCGACCCGCCATCCCTATCAACCATCGCCCAGGAGGCGATCGATCGCCTCTCGCCCGCGCAGCGGGAGAGGGGATGGGGGTGAGGGCGTCGGGCGGTGAAAAAGCGAAGCTCGCCTACTTGAGCTTCACTTCCTTGTAAGCGACATGCTTGCGCGCCACCGGGTCGAACTTCATCAGTTCGAGCTTGTCGGGCGTGGTGCGCTTGTTCTTGTTGGTCGTGTAGAAATGTCCGGTACCGGCGCTCGACTCGAGCTTGATCTTCTCGCGGGCTCCCTTGGCCATCGTCGTTTCCTTCCGCTCAGACCGCGCCCTTGGCGCCGATTTTGCCGACCCGCTCCGCCAGCACCGCCTCGATCCCGTCGCGATCGATGATCCGCAGCGCGGCGTTGGTCACGCGCAGCCGTACCCAGCGCTTCTCGTTTTCGAGCCAGAAGCGCCGGTATTGCAGGTTCGGCAGGAACCGGCGCTTGGTCTTGTTGTTCGCGTGCGAAACGTTGTTGCCGACCATCGGCCGCTTGCCGGTCACTTCACATACCCGAGCCATACTCCACCCCTGACAATGAATTTTCCTCGAAGCAACCGATTATTGTATCGGAAGTACCGGAAATGGTCGCCGGCCACCCGCGCCGCGCCGAATTCGCTACAGCAGCCCCAGCTCGGCGAACGACACGCTGGCGCCGGCCGCCACGATGATGTGGTCGAGCACCTGAACGTCGACCAGCTTCAGCGCATTTTGCAGCTCGCGCGTGAGCACCTGGTCGGCCCGGCTCGGCTCGGCGATTCCGGACGGGTGGTTGTGCGACAGGATCACCGAGGCGCAGTTCAGCTTCAGGGCCCGCCGCACCACCTCGCGCGGATAGACGCTGGTCTGGGTGAGCGTGCCGCGGAACAGCTCCTCGCAGGCGATCAGGCGCTGCTGGGCATCCAGGAACAGCACGGTGAACACTTCGTGGTCGATGCGCCCGAAGCTCAACCGCAGGAAATCGCGCACCCGGTCCGGCGCGCTCAGCACCGGCCCGCGCGCCAGCTCCTGGCGCAGCATGCGCTTGGCGATCTCCAGCGCGGCCTGGGCCCGCGCATGGCGGCGCGCGCCCCAGCCGGCGATCGCCGCGTACTGCGAGGGCGACGCGTGCAGCACCCCGGCCAGCCCGCCCAGCTCGGACAGCGCCACGCGCGCCAGCTCGAGCGCCGCCGCGCCGCCGTCCATCAGCAATGCGAGCAGCTCGGCATCGCTCAGCGCCTGGGCGCCCTGGGCCAGCAGGCGCTGCGCCGGGCGCTCGGACGCCGGCCAGTCGCGGCCGGCCGGGGCCGCTGATGCCGCAGGGGGCGCTCGTGACGGCAAGACCGCCTCCTTCGATAGAATGGGCGTTTCCGCAAGTCGAACCCAGCCGGGCCGCCGCGACAAGGCTGCCGGCGGGAGTTGGCCGCGCCCGAGGGCGGCGGCCGGGGCGGGAACGGAGGCGCGTGAAATGATGGAAATTCTGCTGGCTCAGCCACGTGGCTTCTGTGCCGGCGTGGACCGGGCGATCGAAATCGTCGAACGCGCGCTCGAGCGCCACGGGGCGCCGATCTATGTTCGCCACGAGATCGTCCATAACACCCACGTGGTGGCGCAGCTGAAGGCCAAGGGTGCGATCTTCGTCGAGGAGCTGGACGAGGTGCCGACCGGCGCCACGCTGGTGTTTTCGGCGCACGGGGTATCGCGCGCGGTGCGCGACGCGGCGCGCAAGCGGGGCCTGAACGTGTTCGATGCGACCTGCCCGCTGGTCACCAAGGTGCACGTCGAGGTGGCCAAGATGCGCGCGCAGGGGCGCGAGATCGTGATGATCGGCCACGCTGGCCACCCGGAGGTGGAAGGCACGATGGGCCAGGCCGACTCCGGCATCTACCTGGTGGGCACGCCCGAGGACGTCGAGCGGCTGCAGGTGCGCGATCCCGCACATCTGGCTTACGTCACTCAGACCACGCTGTCGGTGGACGACGCGGCGCAGGTGGTGCTGGCGCTGAAGCGGCGGTTTCCGGCCATTGCGGAGCCGAAGAAGGCCGACATCTGCTACGCGACCCAGAACCGCCAGGACGCCGTGAAGGCGCTGGCGGCCCAGGTCGATCTGGTGATCGTGGTGGGCAGCCGCAACAGTTCGAACTCGAATCGCCTGCGGGAGGTCGCCGAGCGGGTCGGGGTGTCCGCCTATCTGGTCGAAGACGCCACCGATCTGGACGCGGCGTGGCTGGCGGGGCACGACCGGATCGGGCTGACGGCCGGCGCCTCGGCCCCCGAGCTGCTGGTGCAGCAGGTGGTCGAGCGCCTGCGGCAGATCGGCGCCCGCGAAGTGCGCTCGCTGGACGGCGTCATCGAGGAGGTCGTGTTTCCGCTGCCCAAGGGGCTGGCCGGACCCGCGGGCGCGGAAGGCGAAGCGCACTTCGCGGTCGCCGATGGCTCGACCTGACACCCGGGCGGCACCGGACCGGCACATCGACCCTCTGGTGGACCGCTTCATCGATGCGGTCTGGCTGGAAGACGGCCTGGCAAAGAACTCGCTGGCGGCCTACCGGCGCGACCTGCTCGACCTGGCCGCCTGGCTGCAGCCCCGCGCGCTGACGCAGGCCGACGAGGCGGCGCTGAACGCCTACCTGGCGGCCCGCCACACGGGCACGCGCGCTTCCACGGCGAATCGGCGGCTGGCCAGCATGCGGCGCTTCTACCGCTGGGCAATGCGCGAGGGTTCGATCGCGTCCGATCCGACGCTGCGGCTGACCGGGGTACGGCGCACGGCGCGCTTTCCGAAGACGATCAGCGAGACCCAGGTCGATGCGCTGCTGGCGGCCCCGGAGGGCGATGCGCCGCGCGCGCTGCGCGATCGCGCGATGCTGGAGACGCTGTATGCGACCGGGCTGCGCGTGTCCGAGCTGACCGGGCTGCGCCTGATGGAGCTGTCGCTGGCCGATGGGCTGGTGCGTGTGGTCGGAAAAGGATCGAAGGAACGGGTGGTGCCGATCGGGGAAACGGCGCGCGCGGCGTTGACGCACTACCTGAAGAGCGGCCGGCCGGCCCTGCTGGGCGCACGCAGCTGCGAGGCGGTGTTCGCGACGGCGCGCGGGGCCGCGATGAGCCGCCAGATGTTCTGGAAGCTGATCCGGCGCTACGCGGCCAAGGCCGGCATCACGGCGCCGCTGTCGCCGCACGGGCTGCGGCACGCGTTCGCCACCCACCTGCTGAACCACGGCGCCGACCTGCGCGTGGTTCAGCTGCTGCTCGGGCATGCGGATATCTCGACCACGCAGATCTATACGCATGTGGCCCAGCAGCGCCTGAAGGAACTGCATGCGCAGCATCACCCGCGCGGCTGACGCGTTGCCGTCGCGGCTGCGCGGTGGGCGCCGATGATCGGGCTGGCCGTCGCCGCCAGCTACCTGCTGGGCTCGCTGCCCTTCGCTGTGCTGGTGAGCCGCGCGCTGCGGCAGCCCGACCCGCGCACCTACGGGTCGGGCAATCCGGGCGCGACCAACGTGCTGCGCGGCGCAGGCCGGCTGGCCGCGGCGTTGACCCTGGCCGGCGATGCAGGCAAGGGGGCGCTGGCGGTGTGGCTCGGGCGCAGCCTCGGTGATGAGGGCGGCACGCTGGCGATCGCCTGCGGGGCGGCAGCCTTCGTCGGTCACGTGTTTCCGGTCTTCCTGCAATTCCGGGGCGGCAAGGGCGTGGCCACGTTCCTTGGCGTCGTGCTGGCGTTCGAGCCCTGGCTGGGGCTGGCCTGCTGCGGGGTGTGGCTGCTGGTCGCGCTGGCGACCCGCTACGCCTCGCTGGCGTCACTGGGCGCGGCGGCCGCCGCGCCGGTGCTGCTCGGGCTTACCGCCGGGGCGGGGCCGCGATGGCTCGTGGTGCTGGCGATGAGCGCGCTGATGGCGTGGCGCCACCGCGCCAACATCGCGAAGCTGCGCGCGGGCACCGAGGCGAAGATCGGTGCGAAGGCATAACACCGAGCGCCCTCACCCCCGGCCCCTCTCCCGCCAGCGGGAGAGGGGTGACTAAGAGGCGACCGATCGCCCCTCGCCCGCGGCAGCGGGAGAGGGGTCGGGGGTGAGGGCGCTCGGTCTTAACTGATCGACTCCAGCGGCCAACGCGGCCGAACTTCGATAGAAGGAATCGCCGTCGGCACCACGCCGCGCTGCAAGCTCGCCCAGCCGGCCAGCGCGATCATGGCGCCGTTGTCGGTGCACAGGTCGGGCGGCGGAAAGTAGACCTGGGCGCCGATGCGCGCGGCCTCGCCGGTCAGGCGCGCGCGCAGCTGGCTGTTGGCGCTGACCCCGCCGCTGACGACCAGGCGCGCGGCGCCGCACTGCTGCAGGGCCTTGAGCGACTTGGCGGCCAGCACGTCGACCACCGCCTCGACGAAGGCGAGCGCGATGTCGGCCCGCACCTGATCGCACAGGTTGCTGGCGCGCCGCACGGCGGTCAGCACCGCGGTCTTCAGGCCGCTGAAGCTGAAATCCAGATCACCGCTGTGGATCATCGGCCGGGGCAGGGAAACGGCACCGGGCGTACCGAACTGCGCCAGCCGCGACAGGGCAGGGCCGCCCGGATAGCCCAGGCCGAGCAGCTGCGCCGACTTGTCGAACGCCTCTCCCGCGGCGTCATCCAGGCTCTCTCCCAGCAGCCGGTAGCTTCCGACCCGCTCGACCTGCAGCAGCTGCGTGTGTCCGCCCGATACCAACAGCGCGACGAAAGGAAACTCGGGAGCCGGATCCGCCAGCAGCGGCGACAGCAGATGGCCTTCCATATGGTGGACCCCGATCACCGGCCGCCCCAGCGCATACCCGATGGCCGCTCCGATGCTGCATCCGACCAGCAGGGCCCCGATCAGGCCCGGACCCGCGGTCACCGCGATCGCGTCCAGCTCCCGGCGGTCGAGGTGCGCGCGCGCCAGCACGTCCTCGATCAGCGGCAGCACGCGCCGGATGTGGTCGCGCGAGGCCAGCTCTGGCACCACGCCGCCGTAAGCGCGGTGCAGATCGATCTGGCTGTGAACGGCGTGCACCACCGAGCGGGTTTCGCTGTCGAAGACCGCGATCCCGGTCTCATCGCACGATGTCTCGATCCCGAGGACTCTCACTGCGTCACCGATTTTCCGGCCGCACGACCCGCGCGCCCCGTCCCTTTTCGGTTTAAACTCGCAGGTTCGGAATCTAACGCCGGCCTGGAGCGTCGGGGAACCCTGGGGGAACTTTCGTACAAATGCCGACCATTCGCGTCAAGGAGAACGAGCCTTTCGAAGTCGCGTTGCGCCGCTTCAAGCGCACCATCGAAAAAAGCGGGCTGCTGACCGAGCTGCGCGCCCGCGAGTTCTACGAGAAGCCCACCGCCGAGCGCAAGCGCAAGAAATCGGCCGCCATCAAGCGCCACTTCAAGCGGCTGCGCAGCCAGATGCTGCCCAAGAAGCTGTACTGACCGCGTTGGGCCTGAAGGAACGCATCAGCGAGGACATGAAGGCGGCGCTGAAAGCGCGCCAGAGCGAACGCCTGTCCGCCATCCGGATGCTGATGGCCGCGGTCAAGCAGAAGGAGATCGACGAGCGCAGGGAGCTCGACGATGCCGCGGTGATCTCGGTGGTCGAGCGCCTGATGAAGCAGCGGCGCGATTCGGTCGAGCAGTTCCAGGCGGCCGGCCGTACCGACCTGGCGGACAAGGAGTCCGCCGAGCTTGAGCTGCTGAAACAGTATCTTCCGCAGCCCCTGTCGGAGCAGGAACTGGCCGCCGCCGTGGATGCGGCCGTTGCCGAAGCCGGCACCGGATCGGAAAAAATCGGCCCCCAGGTGATGGGCAAAGCCATGGCCTTGCTGAAGGCGCGGCTGGCCGGCCGGGCCGACATGGGCCGGGTGTCGTCGCTGGTCAGGGCGAAGCTGAACCCGTAGCGATCCCGATTGTCGAAAAGCCTCGCGAGCCGGCCCCAGGCCGGCCCGTGCAGTAGTTTTTCGGCCGCCCGATGGCGATAATGTTCTCGTGATCGCGCAAGGCTTCATCCAGGATCTGCTGGCGCGCGTCGACATCGTTGACGTGGTCGGGCGCTCGGTGTCGCTGAAAAAGGCTGGTCAGAACTACCTGGGGCTGTGCCCGTTTCACGGCGAAAAGACCCCCTCGTTCACCGTCAGCCCGTCCAAGCAGTTCTTCCATTGTTTCGGCTGCGGCGCTCACGGCAGCGCGATCGGATTCCTGATGGACCACCGCGGCCTCGGTTACGTGGAAGCGGTGCAGGAGCTGGCCCAGCTGGTGGGCATCCAGGTGCCGCGCGACCCGGTGCGCGACGGTGCGGCCGCCGGCCAGCGGCGCTCGCTGCTGGAAGCCAACGAGACCGCGTGCGCCTTTTACCGGCGGGAGCTGAAGGCCAGCGCGGTCGCGATCGAGTACCTGAAGGGGCGCGGCCTGACCGGCGCCACCGCGGCCCGCTTCGCGCTCGGGTACGCGCCGGAGGACTGGCAGGCGCTCAAGGCGGTGTTCGATCCGTACGACCAGGCGCGGCTGGTGGAGGCCGGCCTGGTGATCGAGGGCGAGGGCAAGCGCTACGACCGCTTCCGCGGCCGCGTGATGTTCCCGATCCGCGATCGGCGCGGCACCGTGATCGGCTTCGGCGCGCGCGTGATGGACGGCTCGCAGCCCAAGTACCTGAATTCGCCCGAGACGCCGCTCTTTCGCAAGGGCCAGGAGCTGTACGGCCTGTTCGAGGCCGGCGAGGCGATACGCCGCAAAGGCCGCGTGCTGGTGTGCGAGGGCTACCTGGACGTGATCCAGCTCTCGCAGGCCGGCTTCGAGGAGTCGGTCGCGGCGCTGGGCACGGCCATCACCCCGCAGCACGTGGCCACGCTCCTGCGGCTGACCGACACCGTGGTCTTCGCCTTCGATGGCGACGCGGCCGGCCGCAATGCGGCGCGCCGGGCGCTGCAGGCGACGCTGGCCGTGATCCCCGATACCAAGCGCGTGAGCTTCGCGCTGCTGCCCGAGGGCGAGGATCCCGACAGCCTGATCCGGACGTTCGGCGCGCAGGTGATCCAGACCGAGCTCGGCCGCGCGCTGTCGCTGTCACAGTGGTTCCTGAAGTCGCTGTCCGAGGGCCTGGACCTGGCGCAGCCGGAGGGGCGCGCGGCGCTCACCGCGGCGGCCCGCCCCCTGCTCGAATCGATGCCGGCCGGCGCCATGCGGATGCAGCTGTTGCGGGCGCTGGCCGAGGTGGTCGGCACCGCGGCCGCCGACCTGGAAGGCCTGTATGGGCTCTCGCCGATGCGCCGGCTGCCGGAGCCGCGCCCCGGTGGGCGCAGCCGGGCGCTTTCCAGGCCGGTCGAAAGCCTGAAGTCCCAGCTGCTGCGCAGGATGCTGGCCTACCCGGAGCTGGCGCGCGAATTCGGCGCTGCGCTGTCCGAGCTGCTGGGGCAGGCGGGCGAGGGGCCGGAAGGCGACCCGGTGGACCGGCAGATCGCCGAGGTGCTGGCGGCGGCCGCGGCGAGCGCACAGGCGAGCTGCGCCGCACTGCTGGAGGCGCTGGCCGACAGCGAATTTGCCGAAACGTACCGGGCGTTGTGTGCGCGCGACCTGCAGCTGGACGACGACCTGGAGGTGGTGCGGGACGAAATGCGCGACGGGGTGCTGGCGATCGAGGAAGCCCGCGTCCATTCCGAGCTGGATGCCCTGAAGCCGTTGATGCAGCAGGAACTTTCCGACGAGATCCGGGAACGAACGCGCTTGCTGATGAGCCGGCTGAACGACCTGAAGCAACGGCGCGGTGCGGCGTCGCTGGTAAAGCCTTGATTCACGTGATAATATGGCGGGCTATGCCGCGTACGCGCGGATATTGGGGGCAGCAGGCCCTCGTGTTGCGGGCTCGTCGGGCGACGGCGCAGCTTCCGCACACCGTTATGGCGTTCACCACGCCTGGGTAGTTTGAATTGCCGGGTAACGCCTGCAAGTTAGGTCTTGTGGCACATGCCGCGGGGCGCGGACATCGGGCGATCGGGCCGGGGTTTCCCGGGGTCCCGGCGATTGCGTTCGATACGGCTTTTCGTGCGGTGTTTAGGCGTCGGTGCCAGTGGCCCGGCGTGATCCCGTCCATGGCAAAAGGCAGGTGTTAAATGACTCAAAAAAAGGCTCCCATGCATCTGAAAAGGGCGTCTGAGGAACGGTCGTCGGCGGCGGCGGGCAAGGCGGGCGCAAAGCACAAGAAGGCCGAGCTGAAGGCGCACGCCGGCAAACCGCATATGGGCAAGGTCGAGCCGAAGCGGGTGGAAGCGCTGAAGGCGTTGGCGAAGAAGGTGGTCGGCGGCGCCAAGGCGCCGGCGCCGCATGCGCTCGCCGAAAACGGCGCGCTGCGCGCCGGCCGGCGCGGCAAGCCGGCCGACGGCGAGCGGGCAGCGGCGCCGGGCAGCGAGGCAGGCGACGGCGTGCCGGAGGCACGCGACGACGCGGTCGATCCGGGCGTGCAGGTCGCCGACCGGATGAATCCAAAGCAGCGTGCCAAGGACCGCCGCGCCAAGGAGCGGGCCCTGAAGGAGGCGCTGGAGCGCAGCTACCAGGGTTCGCAGGAAGACCTGGAGGCGCGCCGCAACAAGCTGAAGGCGCTGATCAAGCTCGGCAAGGAGCGCGGGTTCCTGACCTACGCGGAGATCAACGACCACCTGCCGGACAACCTGGTGGACGCCGAAGCGATCGATTCGATCATCAGCACGTTCGGCGACATGGGGATCCAGGTGTTCGACCAGGCGCCGGACGCCGAGACGCTGCTGATGAACGAGAACGTTCCGGCGGCGGCCACCGACGACGATGCCGAGGAAGAGGCCGAGGCGGCCCTGTCCACGGTCGACGCCGAGTTCGGACGCACCACCGACCCGGTGCGCATGTACATGCGCGAAATGGGCTCGGTCGAGCTGCTCACGCGCGAGGGCGAGATCGAGATCGCCAAGCGGATCGAGGACGGCCTGAAGCACATGGTGATGGCGATTTCGGCCTGCCCGACCACGATCGCGGAGATCCTGGCGCATGCCGACCGCATCCGGGGCACCCAGGTGCCGATCGACGAGGTGGTCGACGGCCTGGTCGATCCGAACGCCGAGGAGTTCCCGGCGCAGGCCAGGGCTGCCGAGGCCGAAGAGGACGACGAAGCCGAGGAAAGCACCGACATCGGCGCCAGCGGCATGACGGCGGCCCAGCTCGACGACCTGAAGGCGAGGGCGCTGGAGCGCTTCGAGCACGTCACCAAGCTGTTCGAGAAGATGCGGGTGGCCTTCGAGAAGGAAGGCTACAAGTCGCGCGCGTACGTGCGGGCGCAGGAACAGATCCAGGAAGAGCTGATGTCGCTGCGCTTCACGGCCAAGATGGTCGAGCGGCTGTGCGACTCGCTGCGCAGCCAGGTCGAGGAGGTGCGCAGCCTGGAAAAGAAGATCTACGAAATCATGGTCAACAAGTGCGGCATGCCCCGTCCGCACTTCCTGAAGCATTTCCCGGGCGCCGAGACCAACACGCGCTGGGCCACGCGCGAGGCCGAGGGCGAACACCCGTATTCGGAGATGCTGACGCGCAACCTGCCGGCCGTGCACGAGCTGCAGGGCAACCTGTCGGACCTGCAAAAGCGCGTGGTGCTGCCGCTGAAGGACCTGCGCGAGGTCTACAAGCAGATGGCCACCGGCGAGGCCAAGGCGCGCAAGGCCAAGCGCGAGATGACCGAGGCCAACCTGCGCCTGGTGATC
>Ga0209698_10000301_pt1 | contig 55165 bp, 48 predicted proteins | sample LitLauG_LLR_2012_FD_187203 | JGI IMG/M metagenome (GOLD analysis project Ga0209698, IMG submission 187203) | Freshwater sediment microbial communities from Pennsylvania, USA - Little Laurel Run_MetaG_LLR_2012 (SPAdes) (version 2) | ecosystem: Environmental > Aquatic > Freshwater > Creek >...
CTCTAATTGGACGACGCTGACGCGCACGTTGACGGCGCCTCGATTCACGTTGCGATCAACGTTACGACCTACCACAGGCGCATGTTGCCAATGCTCAGACACGTTCTTCCCGCTCGGGTCCAGAGCAACCTGACCCATGGGTCCGCCCACCGGGCTGGTAAGACCCAGGCGGCTCGGCGGATATAAAAAGATCAAGAGGTGCTCTCCCCGGCGCATCGGTGGTTGCATGGCCCATGCCCCCGCCCATTCGTGAATAGTGAGAATCTGCCCCGGCTCAACTCCGGCAATCGCTTGATCCACGCGAAAAGTCAACTGGATCGCCGGAGCCGTCGCAGGAACCACCCGATTGGATCTCGCAGTCTCGGTGAAAGCAGGCGTGTTCGCAGTCTGGGACCCGGCGGTGAGCACCGTGCCGGCGAAAATCATCCCGGCCCGGCGCGAAAGTTGCTTCCACTGCGGACCGAGAACCTGCTCCGCAATGGCTTGGTCCGATTGCTGGGCCGCTGCTGGGGTCGACAAACCAAGGTTCGACAGAAAAACATTCGATAGACAAAAAATTGCAGCAACCAAAACGTGCCCACACGAGCGCATAGCGAGTCTCTTTCTGGAGGGAACCGGACCGGGAGAGATCCTGGGAGTGGAGCTAGTCTAGCGCCTCGGGGATCAGGCGGATGTGCGGGCGGTCACTGTGCGTTTGTGATGAATCGCCGGAGACTGCGGGCGGGCGGCCGGCCAACATCAAAAGCGCTATACTTTGCCATTCGAAATGCGCCACTCCGCCCGATAGACCACTTCGTTCGAACCACGTGGGTGAAAATTCATGATCCAGAGGCCGTGCTTCTAAAATGGGCGCCACATCCAGGAGATTTTTTCGCCAGGTCAAGAGTGCCACCTTGCGGTCCGACTTCGCCTATCGTCTCTACCTTCGGGTGAAATTCGGCGCCGCCAGGCTCTCGGCGCTGCCCGCTGCCGCGTTTCCCAACGGGACCCTGCAGAGTTCTGAAGAATGGAAAAGCGCGATGGAGAGAGCACAACAATTGCATCTTCCGCTCCATCGCGGTCCGGAAAAAAACTGGGACCATCTCGCCGCCGTGTTTGCCATCGTCGGCCACACGCCAACTTCTGCCCGCATCCTCGATGCGGGAGCGGAATTCTACAGCAATGTGCTGCCGGCTCTCTTTGTCTATGGCTATAGCAACCTCTACGGAATCAATCTGTCGTTCACAGATCCCGCGCGACGGGGCCCGATCGATTATCTGCCCGGCGACATAACCCATTCCCCGTTTCCAGACGAATATTTCGACGCCGTTGCTTGTATGAGCGTGATTGAGCATGGTGTTCCGCTGGAAAACTACTTCCGGGAGATGGCTCGTATCCTGAAGCCGGGAGGATTGCTGATCACTTCAACCGATTACTATCCAACCGCGATCGATACCCATGGCCAGATGGCGCACGGGGCTCCCATCAAGATTTTCTCCAAGAGTGAAATCCAGGAAGCATTGAAGCTGGCGATGGAGATGGGCTTCGAACTGACGAGCGACGTCAACCTCGAGTGTACGGCCAAGCCGATCCGGTGGGCGCAATTCAGTCTTGAATACAGTTTTATTATCTTTACGCTCCGCAAGAAGCCTTGACAGGCTGCGGCGACACTTCAGTTCGAGCCGCCTTGGGAAGGACACAACTTAGCGGTGCCGGTTTGCTTTCCTCATCGCCTTCCGTTGTTGCCTTTCGAATTTCTTCATGGCTTTCCGCTGTTTCTTGGCTGCCTTCCTCAGAAGCTTTTGCTGCTTCCTGGCCGCCCTGCTGGACTGGCGCGCATTTTCTTCGGGACTGATGCGTTGAGCTCGCGCCGACGTCGCGGCGCCTGCGAAACTCATGACGGCCAACAATATCAAAGCGGCGATTCGTTTCATAAAGTTCTCCGAACGGAAGCCTCTGCAGCGATCTTACACCGACGCAGAGCCGAGCCTGGGGGCCAAAGTGTTACTCCTGTAATCCGACCTCTGACTGGTGGACGATCGCGCACCCATTCAGAACGAATGAGTGGGTTTCGTTCTGCGAATACCAAATGCGCTACGATCCGGCAGTGTAGACGTAGCGTGTCAAGACTTGACCAGCAGCCGCTTAAAGTCGATCTGCCGAGGAAGCGGTAGCCCTGTTGCGAGTTGTCATTTTCGAAATTCCGTCCAGCGCTCGTTTTCCCAAGTATCCACCGACTAGGCCCAGGAGTGATGGCATTAGAATGCCTAGAACCTCGCCATTCGCGGGTACTGCGTAGTGGGCCATCCCTGCATATGCTGCGAGCATTACTGCTATCCCCGCAATCAGTCCAATAAGCGCTTCTGAAACGAAGTACCGGAGAGTCTGCCCCTTTCGAAACTTGCTGGCAAGGCGCGCGAAGACGCCTATCAACGCACCAATGATCGAGAACAGCACCCACGTCCAGGTCACTGTGAATAGAAAATCCCGACTCTTCGAATGATTCTGAAAAATAACCGTCGCTGTTGTGCGGCCCGGCACAGTCGAAACCGCTTCAATGGGCCCTATGCACTGATCGTCTGGGACGTCGAATCCGGGAGATATCCTTCCCATCTGGTTTAGCGCAGGGCGCCACATCCCCACACCCCGTGGGTCAAAACCGAGCCCTTTTCGTTGATTTCCTGTGGTGGGGGCGCCCTTCAGATCCATGAACTTGACCTGCAATGGAATCGTCTTCTTGCCATCCGCCGGGGCTTGCTCTGTTGTCTTGACCAGCTCGAAATCAGAAACGGCATCAGAATCGCAAAATGTGGTCGAACGGATGGCTGGCGGCAATCCATCCGTCGACGCATGAACCTCAACCTTGCCTGGATGATCAGACGTCAAGAAGGTAGAGGCGTCCGCACCTCCCTTCAGAATCGTCACTTGTGAGGGATCGACGGACCCAGCATCGGATGTAAGGTTAATTACGTAGTCGCGATCTGCAACCACCCGCCTGGCCGACGCGCCCGAAATCCAGACATCCAAGTGAATTGGCGACCCAACGACGGCAGAGTCTTGACCAGGGACAAGCGAGATCCTCTCCGCACGCTGGCTCACTGGAGTTGGTCGTGGCGGCACTTTCGCAAGTTTCTTTCGGTCGACGGGTTCAACAGGCGGTTCGTCGACTTCGAAGACTATTTCCGTATACTTGGTAACATGCCATGATCCGTCGGTTTCTGAGCAATCATCGTGAATTAGGCTTCCTTTCCATTTTGCGACCATCTTGTCGCCGCTGCTGGAAAGACTGATATCTTCGTGTGTAGACTGGGCCCATTGCGATGGACACAATGTCTTGAACCTGATCGGATAATGGAGATTGGCAGCGACCGACAACTTGTGCCCGGAAATCGTTCCGCTGAAGTCCAGATCGCCCGGTTTGTAGCCGCGACCCTTGACGTGAACGTACTTAGAAATGACTTGGTTTCCCTTCTGTGTAATCACAACGACAGCGCCGTTTTCTAATCGCCAATAGCCTCCCATGATGGGAACGGCAGCAGGCTGGGCTGCAATACAGGAGGACAGAAGTATCAGACCGAATGGCCCTAAGAGTGGTCTTCTCACGTGACACCTCTCCCAGACAAAAAGACCCATCAAAATGAAAACGATAAGGACCCAAAGGACTTGAGCGCGGTGCAGCCGGCAATTATATCTCTTAGGTCAAAAAGAAGCCCCATGAATCGGAAGGCGGACATCCAGAATGGGGAAGGAGTAATCCTTCTTGAATTCGACGCCAGCTGGAACAAGGGCCGGTGCCCGGCTCAGGGGAAGTGGGAGCCCTCTAGTGAATCGTCTTCGTCTTCCGCGACATGTAGTCCATCAGCAAATACTGCCCCAGCGTGTATGGTGTCGTGAAATAAGCCTTGCCCCGGCACATCTGCGTCACTTTTTGGACGAACTGCACCAGTCCGTAATCCGACGCCAGCATGAAGGTATTGATCAGCACGCCCGCCCGTTTGCATTTCGAAACCTCTTCGAGCGTCTGGCTGACCACCAGCGGATCGAGCCCGAACGCGTTCTTGTAAATGCGCCCGTCTTCGAGAGTGAGCGCCGAGGGCTTGCCGTCGGTGATCATCACGATCTGCTTCATGTCCTTGCGCTGGCGTTGCAGGATGCGCTGCGCCATGCGCAGTCCCTCGCGCGTGTTGGTGTAGTACGGACCAACCTTCACCCGCGCCAGCTGCGATAGCGGAACTTCTTCCGCCGAATCATGGAACAGCACCAGCGAGAGCGAGTCGCCGGGATACTGCGTCCGAATCAGCTGCGACAGCGCCATGGCAACTTTCTTAGCTGGAGTGAAACGGTCCTCGCCGTACAGAATCATCGAATGCGAGCAGTCGAGCATTAGAACTGTCGCGCAAGACGATTGGTACTCGCACTGATGCACTTGCAGATCCTGGTATTCGAGGTTCAGAGGGAGCCCGAGGCCTTCGCGCTGAATGGCCGAGGAAAGCGTCGCCGTGATGTCGAGGTTGAAGGTGTCGCCGAATTCATACTGCTTCGCGGCTCCGCTGGCCTCGATGCCGGTCGCCATGTCGCGTGTGTCGTGACGTCCAAAACTCGACTTGCCCAGCGAGCCCAGCAGATCGCGCAATGCTTTAAATCCCAGAAAATCGAGGCTCTTGTCGGTGATCTCAAACTTCGCCTGCTGCTGCGCATCGCCGACTTGTCCGCCCACGCTCGACTTCTTGGCGGGATCGTGCGGCTGGTCGATGGAGATATAGTCCTCTTGCTGCATGCGCTGGATGAGTTTTTCGATCAGTTCTTCTAACTCGCCCTCCATCTGCATCTGCTGCAGCCGGTCGCGCATTTCTTCGTCGAACATTTCGCCGTCGAGCAGCGCTTGTTCTAGCGCGCGCCTTAATTCGTCCAGCGTTTGCTCGCCCTCCGGCAGTTCGTACCAGAAATTGTCGTTGAATCCGCTTTGCAGAAAGTAGTCCGAGAGCGCGCTAAGCAGGTCTTCCATGCTCATCTCACCGGCGGGGTCGGGAACGTATTTGCTATAGCGGATGCGTTTCATGAGGCAGTTCTCAGTTCTCAGTAAGAACCAATTCCCCACTGAGAACTGAGAACCGGGAACCGGGAACCGAGAACTAACTAATTGAATCCCCTCTTCCGTCCAAACTCCGAGTCGTCCGGCTCGAACACCCGCTCCTGTTTCTTTGGCGGCTTCTCGCCGGCAGTAAACACGCGCTCCTCGTTGCGGCCGATTTTCTTGTGGGCGTGCAGGCCCTCCAGGACGAACTCCGCTGCCGACACCTGGATCTCGGCGCTGTCTTTCGGGCCCACGTTCAACTTAACCAGTTTTTCCATCAGCCCCTGAATTTGACTCAGGCCCCCGAGCACTTCCTCCGCGGCAGCATTGTCGCTGAGCTGAATCTCCCCGCCCAGATCGAACCACTGCACGACTTGACTCAAATTGACGCCATGAAGATACCCATCGAACGCCTTCGCGACTGCCGTACGAATCAGTTCGCGGCTCACAAAATCCGCGCCCTTCATCTCGCCTTCGTACTCCAACTCCAGCTTGCCGGTGATCGCCGGAAGCGCGGCGTAGATGTCGCTGATTCGCGGAACGATCAATTTCTCCTCGTGCGTCAGCGCACGCCGTTCGGCATTCGATACCACGTTCTCAATCGCCGAGATGGGCAGCCGCTGGCTCACGCCCGAACGCTTGTCGATCTTCTTGTCGTCGCGCGCCGCAAACGCGATCCGCTCGATCACTTCCCGCACATATTTCGGAATCCGCAGCCGCGGTCCTTCATGGTCAACGGCCCGTTCAATCCAGGCCTCCTGCGCTGTAATCGCAATGCCCTCTTCCACCGTCACCGGATAATGAGTGCGAATCTCCGACCCGATGCGGTCTTTCAAGGGCGTAATGATCTTGCCGCGCGCCGTGTAGTCTTCGGGGTTGGCGCTGAACACAATCGCTACATCCAGCGGCAGCCGGATGGGATATCCCTTAATCTGCACGTCGCCTTCCTGCATGATGTTGAAGAGGCCGACCTGAATCTTGCCCGCGAGATCAGGCAATTCGTTGATGGCAAAAATTCCGCGATTGGCGCGCGGCAGCAACCCGTAATGCACGGTGAACTCGCTGGAGAGTTCGTGCCCGCCACGAGCCGCCTTGATGGGATCTATGTCGCCGATCAGGTCGGCGATGGTGACATCCGGCGTGGCCAACTTTTCCACGTAGCGGTGGTCGGGGGTGAGCCAGGCAATCGGGGTGGCGTCCGCTTCTTTCGCGATTAGTTCGCGGCAGCGCCGGCAGATCGGAGCGTAAGGATTGTCGTGGATCTCGCAGCCGGCGACATACGGCATCTCGGGATCAAGCAGCGCGGTCAGCGCGCGCAGAATGCGGCTCTTCGCCTGTCCGCGCAGGCCGAGGAGGATGAAATTGTGGCGCGAGAGGATCGCGTTCACGATTTGCGGCACCACCGTGTCGTCGTAGCCAACGATGCCCGGAAATATCGGGCTGCCCTCGCGCAGCCGTGCCATCAGGTTCTCGCGCAGCTCATCCTTGACCCGCCGCGCGCAGAGACGCTGTTCAGTGAAAGGACTCCGGCGTAGTTCGCCGAGAGTCCGGGCGAAACTCATGGTGGAAACCCCCAAAGGAAACAGCCTTATGCGGATTATACCGCCGGGGAGAGCTGGCAGCTTTCGGCTTGCAGCACAAACCGATTCAGCCGAAAACTGCGCGTTGGATCGGTCTCTTAGTTGCCGGTAATCCGACCGGAATCCGGACCAGCCGCTCCCGGTCGTGAGTGTAATCGCCTGTCGGAAGTATGTACTTTACGCAAAGGCCGATTTGAGTAAATGCAAAAAGCAGCGTTGGTTTTAGTGGCTCCGCTCACCGTTAAATCGGCAACCGCCAGCGAAGTTTGTGCAGCCAAAATACAATTCACCAGTTTGGGTCGAGACGCGAGCAACGGTGGGCGATACGCACCTTGGACAGGGTGGTCCCTTCTCTCCCTGTTGCGTTGGTTTTGGAAACGTTCCCATATGTTGTGTCACCCGCTCTTTGCCACTGATACCGCCGAAATCCGATACCGGCCTGTAGCGACCATACGAATTGCGCCTTTTCCACCAACTCTCCAGATAGTTGAGCAAAAAATTCCAACGATAATTAGAACACCAAGGAACCAACCCTTGTTCATTTCGGCCAGCCTTCGGGCGGCTTCTTTTTGGACAGGGACTTCTTGACTAGGTCTTTCCAGTTACCCTTTAGCTTCAATCGGTCTGCTTTCGGGCCGGGACTTGCCTTCGTTTTAGAATGGCTCAAGCTGTCCGTGGTTCTTTTGTTGCTCACGATTTCTAGTGTACTCGCGCTGTTGCTCAAGTGGCTCCTTGTACATGAGGCGCTTACCTTCTGCGGACTTTATCACAGCAGCCGTGCGCTCTCCATCGTTAAGTTGGCGATTGTTCCACAGAAAATCAAACTGCCAAAGATAGCGATGCAGGTACTCTCGGCTGATGTTGTGATAGATGCCAATTAGTCCTCTCCTGATGAGAGCATGGCTGCTTTCGGCGGTGTTGACATGAACATCTCCGCGTGCGTACTCAAACGTGCGATGGGAAACCGACTCGTGGCCGCCCGTCCAGCCTCTTTTGAGCCAACGGTAGGAGGAGTATTCATCGGTCATCAGTTTGGCTCGGCTGTCAACGTCTTGCCGAATCGCATCGCGCAGGGTAGCAGCGGTCACATCAGCTACCACGCGACGGCGCAGCTCCCCACCGCGTTCGACGGCACAAAATACGGGGGTTTTGAGCGTGGATCGTCCCGGCCCACTGACCCCCTTGTATCGCGGTTTGCGGGGGCCAATGTAAACCTCATCCAGTTCCACCACACCGTTCAACTTTCGGGCTGGGGTGGGGTCTGGGGCCATAGCGAATCGAATCCGATTCATGAGAAACAGAGCGGATTTGTAGCTGATCTGGCAATGCCGCTTTATCTCTAATGCGGAGACTCCTTTTTTCGATGTTGCCGCACGCCAGAACGCATAGCACCAGTGGCGAAGCTCAATCCGCGATTCTTCGTACACGGTGCCGATCCGAACGGTGTACTGCTCCTTGCAGTCATGGCAGCGCCAGAGATAGCGAGAATTGCGCTTTCCGGTCTTCGCGTCGGTCATTTTGTAGACACCCACGCTGCCGCATTTCACGCAAGCCGGAGTGTCACCCCAGCGCTGTGTCTCAAGGAATTCGACCGCTGCGTCCTCATTGCAGCAAGCCAGTGGAACGTCCTCGATTGTTGCGGACTTTGATAATACGTGCCGTAGAACTTGCTTCTTGTCCATACACCAACTTTATACTTAGCGCAATGCTTGTGTCAAGTATAAAATTACTTATTTGAGTAGCTGCTTGAGCGGTTTTCGCTGCAAAACTATTTCACTCAGATTTGACGAGTGTTGCAGACGCCTGCAAACTATCTACAGTATCGTGGTCCGGCAGGCGGGAATTGCACCCGCACGGGGCGTAACCTGGTTAGGGGGAACCCCACCCGATCCCAAATCGGGCGCGTCTGCTTATTTCGCCACTGCCGGGCACTGTGGATTGGCCGGGGAGATGTTCGGCAAAAACCTCGCCCCGGCCTTTTCCATTACGACGATTCTACTTCGGTTCATCCTTCACTTTTTCCACATCAGCCTTTGCAGCCAATACTTGAGCCATGCCATTGAAGAACGCAGCGATCCGCTCCGGCTTCCATGTTGCAAATTCGCCCATGTCAACTCGCACGCTGACGTTGAAATTAACGGCCCCTTCCGTTGTGCCGAAGAACGTAGGCCCAACCCTCTTGGAGGGTTCTGCGGTTGGTGGCGGATTGCTTGGGGTCTGAGGTATGTCTGTGTTGGGTGCGGTAGTTGTAGCTGTCATGGCAGTGCTCCCTTTTCGCACTTGGTTACCGTCCCATTCGGTGAGACCTGCAGCGGTCAAATATTCAAGCAGAAAGCGCAATTGGCCGCGATAATCAGGGCCAGCATTGCAGACATCTGCGAGACGCTGAATCGCCTCATCGGTAGTGATCGGGCCGAATGCCAACTTGGGTAAGAGCGCGTCTGCAAACCACGTCTTGACAATGACGGGGGCCAGTTTAGACGCTGCGGACTCGGGACTCCATTCATAGCCTCGCAGAAAGCTAAAGACCTCAGGAGCCGGAATGAAGCCGCCGTCCGTCTTTACTAAGAGGCCACTTTGCGCGTAGAAGGCATTATTCATCGACAGAGTCGAAGTCGCCATTTTCACGATCTGCGCGACTTCATCGTTGCTGACGATTTTATTGTTCGGCCCGCTTGCCGCTGCCCAGCCGCGCAGTAGGTCTAGCTGGCGAATGAACGTGATACGATCCGTGGGCAAATATTTGTTCGGTTTGCTTGCAGCGGCGGCAGCAGACCCAACCTTCCCCGCTTTGGGCGCTGGTTTCTTGGGTTTCGTCTCTTTCGGCGGCACCCATGTCGGCGGTGCTGGTTTGGGCGGTTGTTTCGGTGCGGTTGTTGTGGTGGATTGATTTCCCTCAAGAATTGAGGCGATAGGCGTAGTGGTCGAAGCCATAGCAAACCTCCTTTTGATGTTCGGCTGAGTAACATCCTACGCCCTCAAAAGGAGGTGTCAAGAGTCAAGTTTTAGTTTTCAACGGGTTGCGTAAAGTACATACTTCCGTCGCCTGTTAACAGCAGTTGAGAAGTTCTGCGGGCGAATTGAGTTACGTCGGTCGGTTGGAGACAGCGCACGCTATTGCAGCTTCGCGTATTCCGTCTTGCTTTTTGCCCTGGAGGATGTCGAGGTAGGAAAATGCCCTGAGCAGGTTGTGTCCACGGCCCTGAGTTTCGCCGGTAGTCACAATGTTGCGCTGAAATGCTCCCACTGCTGCTTCTGCTGCGCCATAAACGCAGTAAACCGCGGGTCCTTTCTTAGGTGATCCAACTGAGCGTCACCCTCAAAAAGCGGATAATTAGGGAAGCCCTCCTCGGCGGTGACTTGCAGCCATTTCATCGCTTGCTCGGGCTCATTCATAAGAGCGTAAGCGGAAGCGATGTTATACGACGTGTGATGGAAGTGAGCGTAACCACGGCCGATCTCGATCGCGTGCTGGATGGTGGCTTCCGCTTCGCTCTTCTTGCCAGCTTTGGCCAGCATCATGGCCTTCACGCTGGTAACCATCCCACCCTTATCTTTTGAATAGTCTTTGAAGTATCGGTCGATTAATGCCGAGGCTTCCTCGTTCCGCCCCAGCCGGAACAAAGCGTTGGATGTATAAAATGCCAGGAGTTCAGGGTTCTGTTCGAGCGGAGTGCTATTGAATATCTGAAAGGCTTCGGCGTATTTGGCCCGGCACATATCGATGACGCCCAGGCGGTATCGCGCCAGGGTGTTGCCCGGATTGATCTCTAACGCCCTTTCAATCTCCCGCTGCCCCTTGTCGAGCATGCCGATGTGCAGGTAGACAAATCCCAGTTGGTGATGGGCTTCATCGAAACTGGGATTCAATTCGATCGCGCGACGGTACGACTGAATCGCCTGCGCGTGAGGGAAGCGCTTGTAGGGAGTCCACAACATCAGACCGCGGGCAAAATGACCCTCCGCCAGATCGGGGTCGATGGCGAGTGCTTTATCCACCGCGACCTCAGCATCCTCATACGATTTCTTTCTCTCCGCATCGGACGCTACATAACGTGCTTTGATGGTGTAGGCGCGGGAGAGCTCGGCATAGGCAGCGGCGAAGTTTGGGTCCGCAGCTACGGCCTGCTCGAATAGTTTGGCGGCAGCTTGATTATCGGCTGGATTCTCGCTGCTGACACTGACCATCCCGCGCATGTAGGCGTCGTAGGCCACGGGGTTGGCGGACCTGGCAGCCGCGCTCGGCGCAGGAGGGTGCTTCACAGTCCGTGAATACTCGTACACGCCTGCGGCCACCGCGAGCACAATGGATGCGACGATCAGCTCGCGCCCACGCTTTGAAACCCGAAATCTGCCGCCGTCGGGGCCGGTCATTGCCGGCTTCGGCTTTACACCTGCCGTCCTGGCCTTCGGCGTAAACTGTCCACTCTCGTATTCGCCGCGGATTTGCTGCAGGTCGGGGATTAAATCTCCCATTGTCTGGTAGCGCAGCGCCGCATCCTTCTCAAGGCATTTTCGTACGAGTTCCTCTTCGGCGCCGCCGCTGTGGCCAAGACTGGAGCGACTGATCGGCGGCGGTTCCGCGGTCAGGATTGCCGAAATAACCTCTGCCGAGCTCTTCGCCTCGAAGGGTCGCCGCCCGCTCAGCAATTCATAGAGCACAGTGCCGAAGCTGAAAATATCGCTGCGGCAATCCAATGGCTCGCCGCGCACCTGCTCCGGCGACATGTAGGGCACCGTGCCCATCACCATTCCCGGCATGCTCAACATGCTGGCTGTATCCGCCTCGATGATGCTCGAATTGCGTAACACCTTTGCCAAACCGAAATCGAGCACCTTGACCTGGTTGCGCGTCGTGAGCATGATGTTTTCCGGCTTGATGTCGCGATGGATGATGCCGCGGACGTGCGCTTCGTTCAGAGCGTCGGCAACCTGTGCCGCAATAGCGATCGCCTCGCGCAAATCTGGCAGGTGGCGCTTGAGCCTCGTAGCCAAGGTTCCCCCTCAATGTACTGAAGGACAATGAAGCTGTGATCGCCCTCCTGCCCGACCTCGTAGATGGCGCATATGTTGGGGTGATCGAGGGTGGCTGCCGTCTTGGCCTCCCGCAGAAGACGTTGTTTGGCGCGCTCATCGGTGGCGACTTCTCTGGGGAGGAATTTAATAGCGACTTTCCGGCCAAGCTGCTTGTCCTCAGCCAGGTAGACCTCGCCCATGCCGCCGCGTCCGAGCTTTTCTATGATGCGGTAGTGCGAGATGGTCTGTCCGATCACTGGCGCGAATCTTACGTCTGCGAAACGGGCAAGTCAATGAAGGCCATGCAGTTGGCGCGATCTCAAGAGACTATTGTTGTAACATCCCGATTACACTCACAACCCCAGCAACGATCGGTCACCCGGCCAGTCGCCAGCTAATCAGAAACTGACCCATTACTGGAAAACTGAAAGCTGAGAGCTAATTCCAGCGCGCCTTGGCCGCCCGCCGCAATCCCGGCAGGATGGCTTCGAGATAGCCAACCACAGCCTCCAGACGTTTCGTTTCCGACAGGGTTGAGAGCAGGCTCTGCTTGAAGTCGAGATCGAGCGGAAGCGATCCGGCAAGCAGAAACGAAAGATTACCGGCATGTTCGTCCGGCCCCGAAGGCTCGGCCCCGGCTAGCTTCGCGATCTCGGCGTGCAAGCGCACGGCCAGAGTTACCATATCGGCGGCCGGCTTGCCGGGTTCGTCTTCGACCACTGAGATCTCGGCCTGCAGAAACGAACGGTCTTCATTGACCTCGATCACTTCAAAGCGCTCGACCCCGCGGGTCAGGATGTCCATGCGCCCATCGTCATATTTCTTGGTGACGGACATGATCTCGGCCGTGCAGCCGATGTCGGCGACTCCGTCGGAAGACGCCCGCACCACCCCAAACGGCTTCTTCTGTTGCAGGCATTCGGCGATCATCTCCTTATAGCGCGGCTCGAAGATGTGCAGCGGCAGCGGAACCCCCGGCAGCAGTACCAGTTCAAGCGGAAACAGAGGCAAGAGAGAACTCACGGCGTCTCATTTTATAAGAAGTTCTCAGTTCCCGGTTCTCAGTTCTCAGTTGAAGCCGGATGGCATCGGGTTCTGAGAACCGAGAACCGAGAACTGAGAACCGAGAACTGAGAACTGGAACTGAGAACTTGCCACATTGACTTGCCGCCCTCCACGCGATACAAGGGTCGCCATGGAAATGGACGGGAAAGTCGTGGTCGTAACCGGGGCTTCCATGGGAATTGGGGAAGCCATTGCCAAAGTCTTCGCCGATGAAGGCGCCCGCGTCGTGTTGTTGTCGCGCGACGCCAGTCGAGCCGAAGCCGCCCGGCACCGGGTCGGCCACACCGACCGCACGCTGGCCATGGCCTGCGATGTTCGCAATCGTGAGGAGATCGACCGTGCCCTGGCCCTCACCCTGCACCACTTCGATCGCGTGGATGTGTGGGTTAACAACGCGGGCGTCGGCATCCGCGACTCGGTTGCCGATATGACGCCGGAAGCATACCGCGAATTGTTCGAAACCAATTTCTTCGCCACCATCGCCTGCCTGCAGGCCGTAGCACCTGCCATGCGCGAAGCAGGCGGCGGGTCGATCGTCAACATTTCCAGCGTTGCCGGACACATTCCGGTGCCCTTCATGGCCATCTACTCCGCCAGCAAGTTTGCCGTGAACGCCATCGGCAAAGGCGCGCGTCTGGAATTGAAGCGAGACAACATCAACGTGCTGACGGTTTGTCCCGGCTACGTGAGCACCGATTTCGGCGCCCACGTGGTCGCCAATCGCCAGTATAGTGTCCGTCCACAATCCGTACGCGGAATCACGGCGGAGCGCGTGGCGCGGGCGGCCTACCGCGGCTATCGCAACAAACAACGCGAGGTCGTCGTGCCCTGGACCATGATTCCGGTCATCAAGCTCTACCAGCTATTTCCAGGACTGGTCGAGTGGGCAATGGCCAGGGCCATACCGAACGCCGGCAAGGACAAACCAGACAGTAAAGAAAAGTAAACCCTGCAAACCTTCCCCCGCTTGCCGCATCGAATACAACAGGCAGAACTGCAGTCTTCCACCCCTCGAACGGGCCGTTTGCACGGACGGCTCTGGGGGTGGAGGCTGCCGTTAACGTCTCCGGTGGTTCCTTCGTTAGAATAGGGCTTATGAGATTCCGGTCCCGAGCTGTGTTCCTGGCGGTCTCCAGGCTTTTGTCAGTTGTACTGTTTCGCGTTCTGCCGATTGTCACGTTAGTCGTCACCCTCATCCCGCAGGTGGCGCGCGCCCAGCAAGGCCCACTCGACAAGTCGACGCCCAAAGGGACTACCGTGGATGAGATCGTCAAGCGCTTCGCTACGAAAGAGAAAGAATTCAAGGAAGCGCGGGATCAGTACACCTTTACGCAGGACGTCAAGGTAATGACCCTCGACGGCGACACTCCCGACGGCGAGTATCGTGAGGTGTTCGACGTGACCTTCGACGACAAGGGACGCAAGATCAAGAACGTGATCCTCGCGCCGCAGCCCACGCTGGCCAGGATCAGCATGACGCAGCAGGATTTTGACGACATCGAGAACCGCCTCCCATTCGTGCTGACTTCGGATGAAATCGGAGAGTACGACATCCTGTACGTCGGCCAGCAAAAGCAGGATGAACTGAATACGTATGTCTTTGACGTCGCTCCCAAGCAGATCGTCGGCAAGAAGCGCTATTTCCAGGGAAGAATCTGGGTCGACGACCACGATTTTCAGATTGTCGAGACTTATGGCAAGACGGTGCCCGACATCCGGAAGAAGAAGGACAACGAGAACCTGTTTCCCAAGTTCACCACCTGGCGCGAACAGATTGACGGCCAGTACTGGTTTCCTACCTACACCCGCGCCGAGGACACCCTCAAGTTCTCCATCGGAGATGTCAAGATCCGCGAGATCATCAAGTACACGAACTATAAGCGCTTCGGATCAAAGTCAAGGATTACCTACGAAGGCCAGGAAGTGCAGAAAGCGAATCCGAAAGATCAGAAGCCGGCCGAGCCGCCAAAGCCGCAGTAGAACCAGGTTTTTGGGTTGCAAAGTATTAGTTAAGCCAACACAGCCAAGTTGGAGGCACCGGGGTTGGCCCAGAGAGGTGCCAACTCAAAGCAGAATGCTCTTCTGCCGCCTAGAGGTTATTCTCGCGGAAACAAGCGCCCCGACCGGAATTTCCAAAGTCCTCAGCAGGGGACTTCGGGCCAGCGTCGTGGGCAGTCCGTTTTGGCGGGATGGCTCCCGATTGGCTCGTCATACGTCATCTGGACTGACCGTGAGGTGCTGCCCGCCGTGCACTGCTTGGCAGGGCTGCCATGCTACGCTTAGAGCGGCGATGCGAGAGTGCTCCCAGAAGCGGCATAGGAGGCGGTGATGAGAACAGGGAGCCGTCAACTCCTTAAGCGGCTCATGGTGGTTCTATTGGCAGCACCAGCCCTGCAAGCTCAAGATGCCATTCTCAGTGGGACGGTTGTAACTCCGGACAAGATCATCTCCAAGGGGTGGATTGTCATTCGCCAAGGGCGCATCGAGTCCATCACAGAAAAACCTCCTCTGGCAGCGAAACCTCCCGTTGTCGAAACTGGCGGGATCATCTTTCCGGGATTCATCGATCTACACAACCACCCCATGTACGATGCCTTTCCACGATGGCGTCCGGCTACTAAGTTCAAGAACAGGTACGAGTGGCGCGACCTTCAGGAGTACAAAGATCTGGTTGGGATGCCGGGGAGCGAGCTTCAAAAGAAGAACGATCGGACATTTTGTGATCTGGATGAGTACGCCGAAGTGAGAGCTTTGATAGGAGGAACGACCTCCATCACCGGAATTTCTCCCCGGCAGGGGAAAGATATGCCCGTCCCTATGTGCGTTGCGGGATTGGTCCGCAACCTGGATTGGGCTTCCGGCTTCTACGGCACGACCGTAGGGCATGAGCGGGTCAAGAACGCCTTGGGTGTGACTCCGCATGACATGTCGGAAAGCGATGCCGCCATACTCCGTGACGAGCTCAGGACCAATGACCTCGATCTTCTGCTGATCCATGTAGCCGAAGGATCTCCGCACGATCTGGAGTCCTCGGTGGAGTTGCTGGCGCTCCAAGGGCGTGGGCTTCTCAGTTCGCACACGGCCATCATTCACGGCACGGCGCTTGCAGCCGACGATTTCCGCCAGATGCACACGGCGGGCGCGGCGCTAATCTGGTCCCCGCGGAGCAACATGGAACTTTATGGAGTGACCACCGACATTCCAGCCGCAGTCCGGGAGAAGGTCACAGTGGCGCTGGCCCCGGATTGGTCGCCGACGGGAAGCACCAACATGCTGGCGGAGCTGGGGTACGCGAGCCGATACAACCGCCAACAACTTTCCAGCCAAATCACGGACCGGGAACTGTTTCAAATGTCGACCGCGATCCCCGCGCGCATCGCTCGCATCGATGACAAGGTGGGGACCATCGAGGTCGGCCGTTACGCCGACCTGTTCGTGCTGAAGGGGGATGGATCGCAGCCGTTCGCCACACTGGCAAATGCGCAACCACAGGATGTGGAATTGGTGTTCATTGGCGGCGTTCCCCTCTTCGGAAGCGAGAAGCTGATGAGCCGATTCCACGTAAAGTCCGAGGCGGTAGAGGTCTGCGGTGCGAGCATGTTCCTCAACTCCGCAGCCCTCCCGGACGACACCCTGGCAGCCGTTCGCTGGCGCCTGGAAGGCGACTTGAAAGAGTATGGCATTGCTCTCGCTCCGCTCGCCGAGTGCCAACCGTAGAATCGTCAAGATCCTCTTTCGTCATTACTCTCGGTCGCTGGTGTTGCAGGTGTGGCCGGTGCGGGCGAAGGAGGAGTTGTCGGCGCCGGAGTGGTCGTCTTTGCCGGGGCGGGAGTCGTCGCCGGAGCGGGGGTCGCTGGTTTGGCGTTGCTTTCGACCACTTCGTATCCTGTGATCTCCAAACCCAGAATGTAAGAAATCTGCGAAGTCGTCACCTCTGGTACGGCGAGCGCTTTCACCGGTTTCGATTCAAATTCTTGGCTCCTCTTCTGGATGTAAATCAGCTTCTCCATCGAGCCACCCTTCGCCGGGAGCGTCTCGCTGCTTTCCCAACTCAACGAGGTGAGATTCTGCAGTTGTTGGCTCGAAAGATCTCCCCAGGCTTTACGTACACCTGGCACAAAGCCGCCCGAGAAAAACACCTCAGCATCCTTCAAGCTTGGCCCGGCGAAAGGCACCAGCGCTGTAGCCATCACCGTGGCGGCATCGAGGCCATTAAACAGGTGCGCGCGAAACCCCTTGACCTTCTGGTAGGCGTCAAAATAGCTGGAAACGTCGGCCAATGGAATGGGAGCCAGTGTCGGAGGTCCTTCCACAAATGCAACGTCCTTCTTCGGGCTTGTTCCGCGTATCCATTCAACCTCGGCCTGGATCGCCGCCAGAGGGATGGCGACCTTCTTTTCACCGTTGTTGACTACGGAAAGTTGCAGCACGTAGAAGTGGTCGGCTACGCCTTTCCCCAGTAGTGTGTTGGCCGAACTGTTATCGAGAACTGTGTATTTGTAGGTCAGGTTCGGGTCCCTTTTGGGTTCGATCGGATAGTTGACGCTGTAGGTTTCCTCCTTCCTACCTGTCACCGTGCCGGTCAGCTTGTCGTTTTTCACCGTCTGCGTCGTCTTCTGAACCATCTTCTTGATGACGACAGTGCTACCTTCAAGGCGGAGAGGACGGGAGTATCCCCGATAACGCGTGAACTCGAAATAGACATCGATCATCTTGTCGTTGATGTCGAGGATCTCGACTTTCTCAACTTGGATATCGGGATTGCGGGAATGCACGCTCACTATCACTCTGTTGAGAATCATCTCCTGCGACCATTTTTCTGGGTCTTTCCGACGGTTTTGCACGAACGTGGCCAGGCTTGTCTTTGTGTACTCGAGCCTTGTTTTTAGATCCTCCGGCACAACAAGAACGCCGTCACCATCGAGTGTTTTATTGCAGGCCTTGAGCCTGGAATCTAAGTCTCGGGTTTCTTCGTCCTTGACCCCAGTCGCATTCTTGTCTGTGCCCCGGATATGAAATTCTTGCAGGCAGTTCCATAGATAGTCGTCCACTTGATAGGGCGGCGCTTTGTAATCGCCGAAGCCGTTGCCCAAGATGCGAATGCGCCCGACGCCGTGGCTGCGGTTGATGAAAACAATTTCCGTGCCCGTGACTTTCGGCTGGTCGGGATCCTCCGGGGTCTTCTTACTCACCGCCACGGCGACGGCCTGTCGAGTGTCGAGATCGGTGCTGTTATAAACCGTGACCACCACACTGGTCGGTACATAGTCGGCGGCGGCGACGAAATGCAAGTCGAGTTGCTGCGGGTTGCTCTGCACGATGTTCACATCGGTCGCGCCGCTAGGCATCAAGTCCACGGTCATCAGGTGGGCCTTGTCGGCGAAGGCCCCTTCGCCGCCCTCCTTGGTCACAACCAGACTGTGCAGGTTCGGGAATTCCTTGTTTTTCTCGTGCTCCAACTTGACCTCGAACTGCTTGATCTTGGGCTCGGGCGGGTTCTCTGTGAACGAGATCGTGAATGCTTTGCTTTCTGCAACCGGCCGGTTTTCCAGAAAGATGCGGACGTGAGTGATTTCGGTCTTGGCCCTTGCCGTGCCCTTCACTTCAATCTCTTTGCCTCTTGAGGCGGCAACGGGTTCGCCGTTGACGGGAAGGTCAGGATCCTTGGTGTCGAAAAGAACCTTCACGTCCTTGATGCTCTCGGGCAAGTTTTCGCCCTCGATGGCCATTCGGAACTCTACGCTGCCGTCGGCCCCGGACTTCGGAAAAGCGACAAACCGAACGCCGGTGATTTTTGGCTCCGGCGCTTTTTGCGGTGGCTGCGGGGTTTGGCCGGAGCAGAGCAAACTAAGACTAAGGATGAGGAGAACGGCACTAACCAGAACGATCCGTGACTTTTCGTGAAGCAAGCGACTCCTCCGGTGCACGCGTGCAGCTGTCCCACCCGGGCGGGACATGCCTTCAGTCCGCGTAGGGGCAAGTGCCGAGTGAGATTGATAATCCACATTACTTAAGAACGAAAACGAATGACATTTCCCTTCTGGCCTCGCGATTACCTCCCCAAGGTCTGTTCACCACATGCCCATGATTCATGATCGACGACGTGCGCCCAGATAATTGTGACCACGGGGCACCTGTAGGTCGGCAAAGACGGCGCATCGAGAACCACGATGCGTATATATATACGTATAGCATTGCCTGAGAACAACGCTCCACGGGGACATTGTACGTACACCTGGGAAACCAGCCCGTCCCTGCTCCCTGAGAGGCGGCCACGGGAGCGAAGACGTACGTGATCTAGCGTAAGCCTTTCCCGCCCGAGGAAGGAACTACTGGATAAGCTTCAAACCGGAGTCTTACCGCGGCGGCAAACCCGCGTTCAGGCTGTATATCGTTCCATCTCCAAAATGGCCCTTGGAGGCTTTGCCGCCCGCGGAGGTCGTTCCCCACAGAGTCCCATCCGTGGCTTGGATTAACACGGTTGGATAAGCGCCAACCACCGCCGATGGGCTGAAGGGAGCAAGCGTCTGGAGCGCCGTCCCAGTGGCAGGAGAAAGAGAGACGATGGCTCCGTAGTTGCTGCCGCCAAAGGCAGGAAACCAGAAGTTGCCATCGCTGGCCAGCAGCAATTCCGGACCGATGCTGGTAGAAAGAGCAGGGAAAAGCTGGAGATTGCTGCCGTTCGTTTGAACTTCGTAGAGTCCGGTATCGGGTGAATCGTACACGGTGTAGAAACCATACAAGTTTTCATCCGGGCCAAACGCGAGCGCATTCGAGGAGAAGCAGGCAAAGCCCGGACACCCCGGAGGAAAAGGAAAAGACAAGGCCACCGAGTTGAAGGCTCCAGTAGCTGGAGCGTAGTGAAACAGTTTGCCGCCCTCAACCGCAATGCCGTAGAACGTGCCATCAGCGGCCGGCGTCAGGCCCTGCGGGTCTTCACTGTCGGTCAAATAATTGAAGTTGTAAACGACCTGGTACGTCCCGGAAGACGGATTGACGCGAAAGATCGTACCGCAAGCGGGCTGAGGGCAATGACTCCCAGTTCCTCCCTGTTGTGTCGCGCCATAGAGATTACCGTCCGTTCCCACCACCAATGCTCCAGCGGGATAGACCCCGTCGTTACAGGAGGCTCCCACCGAGCAGAACTCGTGGATCACCTGGAAGGCGGATCCATTCTTGCCGATTCGGAACAAGACCCCAAAGCCGTAGTAAGGAGGGTTGTAGTTGCTACCGCCTTCCAGGGTCAGGCCGTAGAGATTGCCGTCCGGGCCTTCAGTAAGCGAGACTGGGTCGGCGCCGTTGGGGAAGTTGTTTTGCGGTCCCGGAGCGAATGTGTAGAGCAGGGTAAACTTGCCGGCGGGCGTGAGCGAAAATACCTTGCCTCCAAAGAGCGTCTGTCCTCCTGCTTTGTACCCAGAGGACGCGGCAGTACCGTAAAAATTGCCGTCGGAGCCTTGGATAAGAGAATTCGCCCCGTTGCCGTCGGGACAGCTCCCAGGATGGGAAGCGCTGCCGTTGCAGACAAACGTATAAGCGACGACCGGCGAACTGGCCCCGAGGGCAGAGCAAGCCAGCAGCGCGAAAAGAATAGCGACTGGGAGAGTTTTCATTTGACTATCCTCTGGAAGGGGGACCGATTGGTGATACGACTCTCGCCGTTTATATTACGGAACGGCAGGGCGGTTGTCACGGGAATGTCAAAGGATAGTCAATATTAGCACCCGCGCTACGTTCGGCCTTAAAACCCTCAATAGAACAGATACTTTCTCCACTTATCGTCCGAGTGGCCCATCAAGCGCATGATGTGGCGGCTGGTGTGGAGATTGAAAGACCGTGGCTCGCGCGCGGGCCTCATGTTGGCTTCGTGGGGAAGCTGGTTGCCTTTGCGGCGGTTGCAGGGATGGCAGCAGGCGACCAGGTTCTCCCATGTGGAGAGGCCGCCGCGCGAGCGGGGAATCACGTGGTCCAGCGTGAGTTCGCCGGAGGGTAGTGTGGTACTGCAATACTGGCAGGTGTTGCGGTCGCGTAGAAGAATGTTCTTGCGCGACAGAGCGCGCGACTGGTGCGGAATCCGGCGATACTCCAGCAGCCGGATGACCGAGGGCACGCGCACGGCCACGCGCGCGGCGTGCAGGAAGTGTCCGTTTTCTTCTTCGGTCATGGCGACGCCCTTCAGTACCAGCACGATGGCGCGCCGCGCCGCGCAAACGTTGATCGGCTCATAGGAGGCGTTCAGCACCAACACGGGCTGATGCAGGGCATGGCCATCGCCTTCCTGGTGCATGCCGGGAGCGAGCATCGACGCTGGAAGGTGCGACCGCATGCTGCCACCGAAATTGTGCAATCGCAACGACATGATTCCTAGCCGTGAGCCGCCATCCTCGCGTGGACTTCACTCGGACGAGCTTCGCTCCCTTCCTCCGGCGGATCGTCTGGCAAAGATCCCGCCAACGAAATAACGCCGGAAATCTTCAACGTGCGAGCCACCGTAGCGACCCACACCCGCGCCCCTCCGGCGCGCAGCAGAACCCGCGCGCACTCCGAGGCCGTAGTCCCCGTGGTCAGGACATCGTCAACCAGTAAGATGTCGCGGCTCGCGATTCGAGTTGGATCGCTCACGGTAAACGCTCCCCGCAGGTTCTCGCGCCGTTGATGACGCGTCAGGCCAATCTGGCTTCCCGTCTCGCGGCGCCGCACCAAAATTCCCGCGCACAGTTCAAATCTCTTCGGACGCGACAGTTGCTTGAGCGCCGCCCGCGCAATCATCTCCGCTTGGTTGAAGCCGCGCTGCGCCTGCTTCCGCTTATGCAGGGGAACGGGAACCACAGCAATCGTCCCCACGGGCATCACCCGTTCCAGATTGGCCATCGTTTCAGCGACCATGCGCCCCAGTACCGCCGCCGCCGGACGAACCTGCTGGAACTTGAGCACATGGATCAGGTCGCGCAACCCAGCGTCATAACTGCCGTAGGCGACCGCGCGTTCGAAGGGAGGATCCGTGCGCTGGCAAAGCAGGCAGCGCGATTCCCCGGCACCTGTGCAGCCCGCGATGTGTAAAGCTTCGCCGCAAACGCTGCAATACGATCCCGCCAGTGGTCGAAGCGTAAGCAAACAGCTTTCACAAACGGGGAGCCGGGAAACGCCGATCAGGGGGGAACCACAGATACGGCAATCGGCGGGGAAGAAGGTGAAGAATAAAGTCGCAGCCGCGCGCTTGGCAAAGCCAGCGAACCCATGATCCGCCGGCCTTTGGTTCGCCGACCCGCGGCCCAACCCGCGCTCTGCCGAACCATGGTCCGCCAATTCATGTTCCGCCGCCTGGCCCTGGGCTGCCCGTATTCGAAACCCAGTACTGCTGAAGACGGCCTCCGGCGCCCGGCAGCCGCTAGCGCTTGCCGGACTAAACACAGTCAGTATAGCCGCCGTTCACGGCCTACGCAACGCTGCGATCGCGCCTCGAATCGCCCGGCGGTTCGCCTTTTGGCCCCTTGCGTTCGAGTTGGCCACGTTCAAGCGCTGGGATGGTTCGCAAAACATAAACTCGGTGATAACACCGCTCACAGCGGACCGCCTGCAGCAACAACAACGGAAGCACACGTCTTTCAAAGAAGCTGCGCGGGCGGGACTGATACGCTTCCTGGCTCCCACATTCCCGGCAGTAAAATTCCTCGAAAAACCGGCTCCAAGAGGGTCGGGCAAGGGGAGTCACAAATACCTCCTGCACAGGACCATTCTAACCCTGTGTAAGATGCAGGGCTGCGAACACGGGGCTTAGCTCCGGCTCGTGCCCTTCCGCGACACCCTGCACTTGTAAACCAGCCTTTCGGCATGATAAGGTGCGCCGTCGCTGCAACTGTTAATCTGTAATGAAATTTCTGGTGAACACGAGGCCCCTATGAGCGCTCCCGCGGCGAATACCGAAGCTCCCCGCAAACATCGTCCCTATGTTCCGGAATCGATGGAGATGAAAGAGTTTACCTTCCGGGCGGTGCTGATCGGGCTGGTGATGACAGTCGTTCTGGGGGCTGCCAATGCCTATCTCGGACTGCGCGCGGGCATGACCATCGCTGCGACCTACCCGGCGGCCGTGATTGGGATGGCGCTGCTGAAGTTGATGAAGGGATCCATTCTCGAAGAGAACATCGCGCGAACCGTAGGCTCGATCGGCGAATCCGTTGCTGCCGGCGCGATCTTCACCATCCCGGCGTTTGTCATCTCGGGGGTGTGGCCGGTGTTCGACTTCCAGCATGCATACTGGAAATCGACAGCGCTCATGGCGGTGGGTGGGACCCTCGGCATCTTGTTCGTCACCTTGTTGCGGCGGGTAATGGTCGAGGATCCCGATCTTCCGTTCCCTGAGTCCGTGGCCGCCAGCGAAATTCACAAAGCCGGCCAGCAAGGGTCAAAGGCCGCAAAGATTCTTTTCGCCAACATGGGCTTTGGCGGCCTGGTGTACTTGCTGGGACAGTTCAATCTGTTCCTCGTCAATCGGGACTTCTTCATCCGCATTGGCGAAGTGGGAAAGAGCTTTGTGCGCCTGGGCGCAAAGACTTCGTCAACCAAGATCGGCACGGGGGCTGTCAGTACATTTTCGGCTCCCGGAGTCAGTCCAGCCTATCTGGGAGTTGGCTACATCATCGGACCGCGGCTGGCGGCGCTCAACTTCGCGGGCAGCCTGCTGGCGTGGGGGCTGCTCGTGCCACTGATCCTCTATTTCCTGGGGCCGCGGTTGCAAGAGTTTCTTCCCGCTGGCGCCGTTGCGGACAACGATTTCTGGGGCGGACAAGCGGCGCTGGTGTGGCGCTTCATTGTGCGGCCGATTGCCGTCGGCGGCATGCTCGTGGGCGCTTGCTACACCCTGTTCCGCATGCGCAGGAGTCTTGGGATTGGGATGAAACGCGCGGTTTCGGACTTGAAAAAGTCGGCGGTCGCGCATGCGGTCACAAATCGTACCGAAATCGATTTGAACGCGAAGGTGGTGTTTGCGGGATTGTTTGCTGTGCTGCTGTGCATGGTCGCCCTCTACGCCTACTTCGCCGGCACGATTGCCGCCGGCGCGACGGCCGCCGTCGTCATGATTATCCTCGGATTCTTCTTTGCCGCCGTCTCCGGGAATTTGGTGGGCATGATCGGGTCGTCGAATAATCCGATCTCGGGACTGACCCTGGCGACCGTGATTGTGGCCGCGCTGTTGATGGTCTCGCTGGGCGTTTCGGGACAGAGCGGGGTCGCGGCCGTGCTAGGTGTGGCCGCGGTGGTCTGCGTTTCTTCGGCGGTAGCGGGCGAGATGCTGCAGGACCTGAAAGTAGGACACATTCTTGGTGGCACGCCGAAGAAAATGCAAATTGGGGATTTCATTGGCGTGGCCGCGGCGAGTTCGGTGCTGTTCTTCGTGCTGATGCTTCTGCACGTAGCCAACATCAAGAGTGGTGGAATTGGCTTCGGCGACCGGGCTCTTTCGGCCCCGCAAGCCGGGCTGATGGCGGCTTTGTCGCAGGGCATCGTGGGCGGTGAAATGCCTTGGCCGCTGATCATCGTGGGAATCTTGATGGGGCTGGCCTTGATCATGGTCGAGGTGAAGAGCCCCATGCTGTTTGCGGTCGGAATGTATCTGCCGGTGGAAACTACGTTCGCAATTTTCCTCGGTGGCGTGATCCGGTGGGTCACCGACGGCATCCGCGATCGGCGAAACCTCAACGACGCGCAGAAAGCCCGCGTGGAGAATGCCGGGGTCCTGACCGCCTCGGGAATGATTGCAGGAGAAGCGCTGTTGGGAATTGTGATCGCGGTATTTCGCTACAAGGAATGGAAGATTCCGCAGATTTTTGATAGTCCAGCTTCCTGGTCGGGATTCGTGGTGTTGGCGATCATCGCGCTGGTCATGATCCGGGTTCCTCTCGCGAACGCCGGCCGCCCCGAGGATCCAGCGCCGCCCACGGCGATTATGTGATTTCAGGTCACAGAATTTCGGAAGCCGCGAGTGCTTCAACCACGAAGGGCACTAAGGGTCACGAAGGAAGCCCGCCGATTTTCCTTCGTGAACCTTAGTGTCCTTCGTGGTTGAAGCTCTATGTCGATAGCGGAAAATATTGTGCGCGTGCGGGAACGGATGACAGCCGCGGCACGCCGCGCAAACCGCAATCCCAATGGCGTCACCCTGATGGCCGTAACCAAGACGTTCCCCGCCGAACTCATCCGCGAGGCCTACGCCGCCGGCCTGCGCGTTTTCGGCGAAAACCGCGTACAGGAGTTTGCCGCGAAGGTGGACGCTCTGCGCGATCTGCCTGACGCCGAGTGGCGCCTGATCGGACATCTGCAAACCAACAAAGCCGCCAAGGCCGCGGAATTATTCGACGCGGTCGATTCGGTTGACTCCGTTCGGACGGCGGAAAAGCTGAATGCATCCGCGATGAGCGCGGGCAAAATGCTGTCCGCCCTGATCGAAATCAATGTCGGTGGCGAGGCCGCGAAGAGTGGAATCGCTCCCGGTTCCGGCGAACTGGAACAGATTCTGCAAAGCGCTCCGCAGTGGGGGAATCTGAAAATTGACGGCTTCATGACCGTCCCGCCGTACACGGAAGATCCCGAAGGCGCACGGCCCTATTTCCGCCAACTCCGCCAGATTCGCGACCGCATCGCCGCCCGTGGGCTGCCGCAGATAGGAATGGATGTGATCTCCATGGGCATGTCGCATGATTTCGAAGTCGCGATTGAAGAGGGCGCAACCTGTGTGCGCGTCGGGACGGCGATTTTCGGGGAGAGAGGGAAACCTTGATGGAACCTGTGGCTGCAAAGCAGTTTCTTATTTCGAGAGTTGTCGAGGAGGCTGGGATTGAACAGGTGAGCCTCTCGGAAGTCGAGAAGAAGATGCTCTACTTCACCGAAGTGCATCCTTCGCTTCCCGACATCTACGAAGTCAACGCTGAGTTCGAACGCGACTATGACAGCGACGAGTACGAAGCAAAAATCGCCGCCCTTCTGAAGAACGCGCGCGACCGTGACCGCCAATCATCCCCAAGCCGGGAGCAAGAATGGACGGATGCGTTCGATGCGCTGAGGAAGGAGGATCACTATATCTTGGTCATGGTCGGGCAGGCTTTTGGAGTTGGCTCGGTTTCCGCCGACGGACATCGCACTCGAGATGTTTTGATCTACCTTGGCGTGGGGATCGGTATCGTTCTGCTCTTGGTTCTCAAAGTCTTCTGGGGGATGCGCAACTGACGCCGCGGCCATGATCCAAGTCGACGACACGGACGCAGGCGCCACTTTCACGGTCAAAGTCCACCCGCGCGCGAAGAAGAATGCCATCACCGGCGAAGTAGGCGACGCGCTGAAACTTTCCCTCACCGCCCCTCCCGTAGATGGCAAGGCCAACGAAGCCTGCATCGAATTCTTCGCAAAACTTTTGGAGGTGCCCCGTTCCTCCGTTACTATTGCAGCCGGCCAGACCAGCCGCAATAAAGTGATAAGTGTGGCTGGCGTAACAGCCGAGCAAGTGCGCGAACGGCTGCGCATCTAGCAGGGTTCGCGGACAGAAGTGTCCGCGCTACACCATCCATCAGGAGCAACGATTGACCTTCTCCGAACGTTTGCAGGAAATCCGCACCGGCTTTGAGCGCCCCTTCTGGGTCGCCAACATCACCGAGATATTCGAACGTCTCTCCTACTATGGGGCCTTCGCCTCCCTGGCCCTCTATCTGCAGGAGAAGCTGAATTTTTCGACGCAACAAACCGGTACCCTCACTGGCTTGTTCGGTGGCATGGTCTGGTTTCTCGCCATCTTCGGAGGAGCCGCCGCCGACCGCCTCGGTTTTCGGCGCGCGCTTTCCATGGCCTACCTCATCCTGGCCGCCGCATATTTCCTGATCGGATCGATTGGGGCGACATGGCTGGCGCCGGTGCGCAACGCCGTGCCGCTCGGATTATTTGTCGGCTGCATTCTCATCCTTCCGGCGCTCGGCATCTCGATGGTGAAACCCTGCGTGGTCGGCACCACGGCGCGCGCCTCCAAGGAGAACGTCCGCTCCATCGGCTACTCGATTTACTACACCATGGTCAACATCGGTGGCGCCCTTGGCCCTTATTTCGCCTCCTGGGCCCATCGCCACCTGGGCGTCGAAAATGTTTACCGCGTCGCGGCGGTCAGCGTGTTCGCCATGTTCTTCGTGGTCATCATTTTCTTCCGCGAACCGCGCAAAGCCGGAGATGCGCCTCCTCCTTCCATCGCGACGGTCGCGCGGAACTTCTGCATCGTAGTAGGCAACTACCGGCTGGTCTTGCCGGTCTTACTGGCCGCGTTGATGCTGCGTATCGGGTTGCTGATCTATCCCCAATATCATGCGCCCTGGTGGATCTGGAGCGCCCTGCTGGTGCTCGTGCTCGCCGGCATCAGCCGCTTCATGTGGTTCCTCGTGCTCTTCACCGGATACTGGGTAGTGTTCTGGCAGCAGTACATCAGTTTGCCCGGATACATCCACGGCTATATCGACTCCACCGCCGACGTTGAGATCATTCTGGTGACCGATGGCTTGACCGTGATCTGCCTCACCCTGGCCGTAAATTATCTGACCCGCAAGATCCCGGCATTTCAGGCCGTGATTTTGGGCACGGTGATCACTTCGGTCTCATGGGTGATTCTCGCCTTACGGCCGACGCTCTGGGGCGCAGTGCTTTCATTGTTTGTGCTGGCGCTCGGAGAAATCATTCAGTCTCCGCGCTATTACGAATACATCTCACGGCTGGCTCCTCCCGGGCAGCAGGGCACGTACATGGGCTTCGCCTTCCTGCCCATCGGAATTGGATCGCTGATCGGGGGCTGGTTTGGCGGCACGCTGGTCCATCATTTCGGAGAAGTCGCGCACCAGCCCGCGCAGATCTGGTGGACCGTCACTGCCGTCGGCCTGGTCACGGCGGCGCTGCTCTGGATTTATGACAAGGCTGTGCGTACAGGCGGCACCGTTCCGGCAAAGTAAGAGGTGGTCGGCAAAATGTCCAACAGCAAAATCACGCCCACCTACATCGCAGACCACATCCGGCGCGTGCTCAAGGATGGCGGGTCGGCTCCCCACTCGGAAGAGGTCCAGCACTTTTTCAAGGAAGTGGTAAAGTCGCGCGGCTGGTACACCGCCGAGCTGAGAAAGTTTGCGGTACGCTTCCGGCGCAGCATCGTCCGCGAGCGCGGAATGGATTTCCTGGTCCCAGTCGCCGACCAACTTTTCTCCGGCCGTATTCTGGAAGAAAAGGTCATGGCTGTCTTCCTCCTCGAAAACCAGACCAAGAATTTCGGCGACGCCGAATTCCAACTCTTTGCATCCTGGCTCGACCGCGTCACGAGTTGGGCCGACCACGATGTTCTGGCGCATTATCTGCTGGCGCCGATGGTGGCCTCCGACCCCAGACGCTGCCGCGAGGTCTGCCGGTGGGCAAAGTCGCGAAATCGCTGGCGCCGGCGCGCGGCGTGCGTGGCGCTGATCCGCGGAGCGCGCGAGCGGCAGTTCTCTGCGCAGATCGTGCGGCTCTCAAATCAATTGCTGGCGGACGAAGACGACATGGTCCAGAAGGGATTAGGCTGGCTATTGCGCGAGACGGCCAAGGCTAATCCGAAGCGCACCGTGCCATACTTGATGAGGATCCGAAAGAGTGCTCCTCGATTGGTGCTGCGGACGGCCTGCGAAACACTGAGTCTTTCAGCGCGACGGCGCGTGCTCGGTTAAGAAGACCTGAGGGAATCATGCCGCCAGGATTTTGTCGCGCAAGCCTCCATACGCGACCGTCTTCACCATTTCCTTTTCATAAAAATCGTGAGGGAAGCCCATTTCGATGGCGCTGGCCTTATCCAGAGTGGCGATCTGCTCGCGTGTCAACTCCAACTCGAAGCTTGCCAGGTTATCCTGTAGTTGCGGCACGCGCCGGGCGCCCACAATCGGAATCACCGGAATGTCGCGGTAGCGCAGCCACGCCAGTGCCACCTGCGCCGGTGACCGGCCTACCTCCTGGGCCACCTTCTTAAGCGCGGCTACAACTTGGTCCGGGCGTTCTCCAGTGCGCATAAATCCCTTCACCATTTCGGTCGCGTATCTCCCGTCTGCCGCCGCCCCGGAGTGATACTTTCCGCTGAGCAGTCCCCCGGCAAGCGGCGACCACGCAACCAACCCCAGTTTCAAGGCCTTTGCCATGGGGACAAGTTCACGTTCCACCGTGCGCTCGAGCAGCGAATACTCAATCTGCAGCCCGATGAATTGTGTCCAGCCCCGCAGCTCAGCGAGCGTGTTGGCCCGCGCAATCCACCACGCCGGAGCGTCCGAGACGCCAATATAGAGAACTTTGCCCTGGCGGACCAGATCGTCGAATGCACGCATGACTTCTTCCACGGGCGTCAACTGGTCCCAGATATGCAGCCAATAGAGATCGATGTAATCGGTTTTCAGGCGCCTCAAGGAACCCTCCAGCGCCTGCACCATGCTCTTGCGGTGATTGCCGGCGGCATTTGGATCGGTTCCCGCCATCGCATTCGTGTATTTCGTGGCCAGCACCATGGATTGCCGATGATCGCGAATGAACTCGCCCAGCAGACTTTCGCTGCTTCCGTTGGTGTACAGGTTCGCGGTATCGATGAAGTTCCCTCCGGCCTCCCGATAGGCATCGTAAATCTTGCGCGATTCCTCCTTGGGAGAGCCCCATCCCCAGTCCTCGCCGAAGGTCATAGTGCCGAGCGAGACCTCGGAAACTCGAAGGCCGCTGTTTCCAAACAGGCGATATTTCATAGTGTTCACCTCGGGATTTCAGGATTGCTGCCGATATGGATTCGTCTGCTGCGGAAGGTGATGCAGAAATCCCGTGTCATCTTGAACTAAGGTCTTGATTCTTCTAAGACCTGAGACCTGCATCAGTGCCCTTCTTCCTCCAGATATTTCTCCACTTCCAGCGCCGCCATGCAGCCCGACCCAGCCGCGGTGATGGCCTGGCGGTAGCGGCGATCCTGCACGTCGCCGCACGCGAACACGCCCGGCACTTTCGTGAAGACGTTCTTCTGCGTCACCAGGTACCCATCGGCATCGGTGTCGAGCTGGCCTTCGAAGATCTTGGCGTTTGGGATGTGGCCGATCCCAAGAAACATCGCGCTGGCGGGAAACTCCCAGCTTTCCCCGCTCTTCAGATTGCGCAGACGCAACGCCGTAACTTCTTTCTTGCCGACATCGAGCACGTCATCGACGACAGTGTCCGTGAGAAACGCGATTTTGGGATTGGAACGTGCACGGTCGAGCATGATCTTCGAAGCGCGAAACTGCTCGCGGCGATGGATGAGCGTCACCTTGCTCGCGAAACGGGTCAGAAACGTCGCTTCTTCCATGGCCGAGTCGCCGCCCCCGATCACTGCGATCTCCTTGCCCGAAAAAAAGAAGCCATCGCACGTGGCGCAGGAAGAAACACCGTGGCCGATCAGCGCGTGCTCGTTCGGCAGGCCAAGCCAGCGCGCCGACGCTCCGCTGGCGATGATGAGCGTGCGCGTCTGAATCGTCTCTTTGCCGAAGCTCAGCTCGATCGGATGCTTGCTCAAATCGGCCTTGACCACGTGACCCATGCGATACTCGGCCCCGAAGCGCATCGCTTGCTTGCGCATGTTTTCGATCAACTCCGGCCCTTGAATGCCTTCGGGGAAACCGGGAAAATTCTCGACCAGCGTGGTCAGCCCGAGTTGTCCGCCGGGCTCATGCCCTTCGATCACCAGCGGCTTGAGATTGGCGCGGGCAGAGTAGAGAGCGGCGGTTTGGCCGGCGCATCCCGAGCCCATAATCACAACATTGCGTATGTCCATAGTAGTTAGAAAGCGTTACAAGAAACCGTGCTCAATAGATAGATTCTGCAGAACAGATTTGGCTTCATACCCGGTGAAGCGCCGGGCGTCCCCGCCCTGCCAACCGTGAATCATCATGAGTCCCAGCCTTACGGACTCTTCTTGCTGTCGGCGTTCACTTTGGCTGCGGTCTTCGTCTTGGGAATACTCCCCACGCCCAGCCGGGCCAGTTCCTGGGGCACCATCTTGCGCGCGCCCAGCGTGTCGCGATAGCGCTCCATGATCGCAGAAGCGGCGCGAAAAATGGGCTCGTACGCGCTCTGGTCCGTCGTTGGATTTCCGTCTCCTCCCGCGCACCGGGCCAGGGCCACCGACGATTTTCCAAAGCGCTCCAGTTTGACGCGCGAAACCGGCGTGCTCGTCGATAACATCGCCGCCGCGGAAGCCACCGCCGAAGCGCTGTCTTCGATCGAAACCTGCATCAGGTCTTTGTCCTTGTCCTTGGGCTCGCGCACCCGAAGCACCAGCGTCTCCACCATGTTCGTCGCATCGACGCTGAACGAGTATTGGACGTTGCTGAACGGGGCGCCGGCGGGGAACTCGCGCCGCACCCGCACCCAGTCCGCCGCCGAGACTGTGCCCGGCGGCAGCGCCGCCATGCCCGGGATCGGTGTGCTCGGGTCGAGCGTGGAATGCCCACGAGACACCTCGTAATCCTTGCTGAATGCCGGATTGCCCGGCACCTTGGCAAGCGCCGCCGATAGCTCCTTCTGCTCGTCGGGCGAAGGCGAACACACATTGATGACGTTCACCTTAACCGGAGGCTGTTGGGCGCAAACCAGGCTGGCCATCGCCGCTGTCAGGACCAGAAGTTTGTGAGGGAACACGGCGAAATTGTATCAGGCCCAGCTTTCCTTCGTGTCCCTTCGTGCCCTTGGTGGTTGAGGGTCGAAGAAACGAAATTGCCACTTCCGATTCGCGGCCCACCGATAACTCTCCCACGCCCCGCCAGATGCGTTAATCTGCAAACGATGCGCCTGCTCCGATTCTTTCGTCCATCGCACCAGCACTCGGCGTTCTCTGCCACCCTGCTGCTGATGACGGCCATCACCCTTTCTCGCGTGATCGGATACATCCGCGAGGCATACATCGCCTACGCCTTCGGTGCCGGTCAGCAGACCGACGCCTACGTAGCCGCCTTCACCCTCCCCGACTGGCTCAACTACATCGTCGCCGGCGGAACCGCCTCCATCACATTTATCTCCATCTATACAAGATTCCTGGCGGAAAAGCGTGAGCCCGACGCCCAGAAAACCTTCTCCATCATCATCACCGTGATGACCACCGTGTTGATCGCCGGAACCGTCCTCGCCGAAGTCTTCACCCCGCAATTCGCGGGATGGATGTTCCACGGCTTTACCCCCCAGCAGATGCAGCTCTGCGTGCATCTCACCCGTATCCTTCTCCCCGCACAGATTTTCTTTTATGTAGGCGGAGTAGTTTCCGCGGTGTTACTCTCGCACCGTCTCTTTCTGTTGCCCGCCTTCGGCCCACTGATCTACAACGTCTTCATCATCGCCGGAGGAGTGGTCGCCGGGCGGCAGATGGGCATCGCGTCTCTCGCCTTTGGGGCCCTGGCCGGCAGTATCGCCGGACCATTTCTGATTAACGCCATCGGCGCCGCTAAAATCGGCGCCGGATACCGGCCCTCCTTCGATATCAAGAATCCCGCCTTCCGCGAATGGGTGCGCCTCTCCATCCCACTCATGCTAGGCGTCTCGCTCGTCACCGCCGACGATTGGATCCTCCGCTACTTCGCCTCGGGCGGCGTCGGCGATATCACCCGCCTCAACTATGCCAAGCGTCTGTTCGCCGTCCCGATCGCCATTCTCGGACAAGCCGCCGGCCAGGCGTCACTCCCCTTTTTCTCGCGCCTCTTCGGAGAAAAAAAGTTCGAGGAGTTCGCCGCCACCGTGAATGCCTCCGTCTATCGCATCACGGCCGCTTCGCTCCTGATCACCGGATGGATGATGGCGATCGCCGTTCCGCTGATCGACCTCGTCTATCGCCGCGGCCGCTTCACCTTTATTGATTCCGAATCCACCGCTCTTTATTTTTTCTGGTTTTCGCTCTCACTGGCGTTGTGGTCCAGTCAGGCGCTTTACGCCCGCGCGTTTTACGCCTCCGGCAACACCCTGACCCCGATGATCGCCACCACCATCATCACGCTAGCGTCACTACCCATGTACGCGCTGTTTTTTCGCACGTTCTCGGTCACTGGACTGGCCATCGCCTCCGACGTCGGCATCGCGGCCAACGCGGTGGCCATCGCCGCACTCCTGCATATTCGCGGCATGGTGCCGTTTGCCGGATTGAACTGGAAAGAATTAGGCAAGTCCGCGCTGGTGGGCGCCGTTTCCGGAGGATTGAGTTATGAAGTCATGCGAACCATCACGCTCGATGGCAGCCGCCGCGCCGATCTCATGGCCCTCGCCCTCGGCTCGGTAACCTGGGCCGCCGCCGTAGCCGCGGGGCTATGGTTGCTGCGTTCGGAATTACCCCGAGACCTGAGCCGAAAATAGTCGGTTTTCCTGACCACCATGGCCGAAGGCCAGACCCTCGAAACCATGTCGACGGGCAAGGAACCCTAGAGAGTCCACCGCAGAGTCGGTGCTTGCCGTCTCACCACGTTTGCTTGTTGCACAAACGGTCCTTTCCGAAGCCGGTCATTTGTATCCCGCCCGCGCGCGATCCTGCGATGGCAGTTTGCATCGCGACCTTGGCTTAGCCATGATAAAATCCCGCGCTGTTCACAATTGTTGGCATTCTCTGCTTTAGCCAAAGGGGAGAAATGTAGATGAAACTGAAATGCGCCCTTGGTTTACACAACTGGCTAGGCTGCAAATGCTCCCAGTGCGGCAAGACCCGTGACCACGGCCACAACTGGCAAGCCTGCAAATGCTCTCAGTGCTACAAGACCCGTGACCAAGGCCACGACTGGAGCAAGGACTGCGAAAGGTGCGCAAACTGTTACAAGTCCCGCACAGGTTCCCATGACTGGAGCAAGGACTGCGAGAAATGCACGAGGTGTGGCACCAAAGCGATCTGGGGGGCACACGACTGGAAAGGGCGGAAAGTGCGCGAGATGCAAGAAGGAGCAGCCCGAGCCCGTTGAAGATCCCTTATCACCGGTCCTGCTCGCACTCCCCATGCATACGGAAGAGGAGTTCAGTGCACACGTTTCCAGTAGTTGCTGCAACAATTTTCAGACTCTCACGGTGGCAAGAACTGTCTTCCGCTCGCCGGAGGTCCAAGACACGATATGGGAGTTCCGCAAGATGATGCGGACCGGGGGATGGCGCAAGCCAGAGGTGAGTTACAAAATGGTTACATCCTATGCGGATTGGGGGACGCGTCAGTCCGCTTTGATCGAAATACTAAGGCTATCGGATGGCGGCTTTGCAATCGTCAAAAATCGAAAAGGAGTCATCTTGATGGCGGTGTCTCGAAAAGGGTCCTTTGCGCAATGTCGCAAAAAGCCCAAGCGCCGTCGCCAAATCCGTGGTAAAAAGCTGCCTAACCGGCTACCATAAAAAGAGGGGTAAGAACATGGCAGCTCTCGATTGGTCGCAATGTCCCGCCGTGGAAAGCGTCCCCGGTAAGCGCAGTGGAGCGTGGGTATTCCGCAACACCCGGACGCCCGTTTCCGTTGTCTTTGACAATCTGGAAGTGGGAGCGACGATCGGCGAGATTATGGATTGGTTCCATTTGTCGCATGAACAGGTCGCAGCGGTGATCGAATTTGTGGCGCGGAGCCTGGACGCACCTCCCCTCCCACCGTCCGCCCAAGCGTCCGATGCTCATCCTCTTCGATAACGGCACACCCGCGCCGCTTCGACATGCCCTCAAAGGCCACATCGTGGTGGAAGCAGTGGAGCGCGGATGGGACCAACTTGTGAATGGCGAACTGATCGCGGCTGCCGAGGCAGAAGGATTCGAGATTCTGCTGACCACTGACAAAAACATGCGTTACCAGCAAAACCTACAGACCGGAAAATCGCGTTTGTGGTTCTCGGCAATCAGCAATGGCCTACATTGCGCTACTATGTTGACAGGGTTGTGGCCGCCGTGAATGCAGCCACGCCAGGTAGCTACTCCGAAGTGGAAATTCCTTACCAGTAACCCCCCGCTCACCAAGACAAAAAGGCATCCTCAAATCTTGAGGATGCCTCTTGTCGTCAAACCCATTCACCGTTGTGAAACGAAAACCGAAAAACGAAAAACCGATAGCCCGACTTAGGCCCGCGCCGACATGGCCGGCTCCGGCATCGCGCTTGAAACACTCTTCGTCGCCGCTTCTTCCGCCGGCTTCGACGCTCCTGCCGTCCCTACTTTGCGGATGTCGATGCCGCCCTTGAAGAACGCGCCATCTTCAATCGAAATGCGCGCTGCCACGACATCGCCAGTCAAAGACCCGTCGCTGCGGATATCCACCCGGTCACTCGCCGTCAGGTTGCCCCGTACTTTGCCCAGCACCACAATTTCCCGCGCGCTGATGTTGGCCGCGACCACTCCATTGCGGCCGATCGTCACCCGATTGCCCGAGAGGTTGATCGATCCTTCCACCCGCCCGTCAATATACAAAGATTCGGAACCGGTCACTTCGCCTTTAATCACCAGCGACTTGCCAATCGTGGCTTGGTCCGAAGTGGTGGTCGTAACCGGGCGCGGCACAGCCGGAGGCTCGCTCGAGCTCATCATCGGTGCCGTCGTCGCCGTGGTCGTGCTCGGACGTTCCGGCTCCGCCGGCCGGCCAGGTGTCGCAGGTTGATTCGTCGGTTTCCACATGGTCGTCGAAATCCTTTCCTTCTTTTAATCTCTTAATTAAGGGATTCTGAATCAGCGCCGCATTTCTGGGGCCAAACGAATTGTACTCCTCAGTTAACCCCTCGCCCTGTGGAAATCCACCATTCTTATTGATTTCCATAGTTCCCCTCATGGTTCCCCCCACACGCCGCTCCGTCGCCCTCGCCTTCACGCGTGTAAGCCCTGCCCACCTGCGGTAATTCTTCTATCGCGATACTATGGAACCGTGGAGCACGACTAACTGGTGCCATCACTGACGAGGAATCCATGTCTTTAACGGAAACGACTCCCACCGCGACGCCTTCAATCGCAACCGCCGGCCTCCGCCCACAGCCCGGAGAATACGCTCCCTACTACGACCGCTACATCTCGCTCGTCCCAAGCAACGACATTCTCGCCGCCTTAGAAGACCAGCGCCGCCGGACGGTTCTGCTGCTCTGCGGACGCGCCGAGGCTGACGGCGATCTCCGCTACGCACCCGACAAATGGAGCCTGAAAGAAGTTCTCGGCCACATCAACGATACCGAGCGCATCATGACCTATCGCGCCCTGCGCATAGCGCGAGGCGACGCAACCCCGATCGAAGGCTTCGAACAGGACGACTACGTCCGCAACGGCCCCTTCGCGCGCCGTCCGCTGGAGGACTTGGTCGAGGACTACATCGCCGTCCGCCGCGCCACCGTCTCGTTGTTTCGCAACCTGGACGAGGAAGCCTGGACCCGCCGCGGCACGGCCAACAACAACGAAGTGACGGTGCGCGCCCTGTCCTACATCATCGCCGGCCACGAACTGCATCATCGGAGAATCCTCGAAGAAAAATACCTGCGCTGATTCTAGTTCTCAGTTCCCGGTTCTCAGTTCTCAGCAAATGAGCCGAAGACTGAGAACTGAGAACCGGGAACTGAGAACCGATGTCCAAAGCACGCAACCTTCTAATTGGCCGCTTGACCATGCATCGCGACGGCTTCGGTTTCGTCATTCCCGAAGCCACGTCGCTGGACGCCAGTCTCAAGGCCCGACTGGCCGGAGATGTCTTCATTCCCCCGCACGCCATCGGGTCCTCCATGCACGGCGACCGCGTGCTGGTCGAAGTCAGCGCCGTCCGCCCCGATGGACGCGCCGAAGGCCGCATTGTCCGCTCCCTCTCGCGGGCCCATCCCACCGTTGTAGGCATCTTCCACCGTGGACACCGTCACAACTACGTCAAGCCCATCGACGAAAAAGTGACACAGGAAATCGTAATCCCGCCAGAGATGGAGTATCCGCAAGCCCCTGTGACCTCCGTGCCCCCTGTGGTAAAGATCTCTCCGACCGAGCCAGTGAAGCTGCAAAAGAAGAAATCCCGAGACCGAGTAATAGGCGACGAAGCCGCAGTCCACTCCGACCGCCAGGATCTCGAAGGCATAGTAGTAGACGTAGAAATCACCGACTGGCCCTCAGCCACGCAAAACCCGCGCGGCCGTGTCATCGAAATTCTCGGCGATGAAAACGACTTCGGCGTCGACGTCGAGATCATGATCCGCAAATTTCACCTGCCCCACCGCTTCCCGCCCGAAGTGATCGAAGAAGCCCAGGCGATCCCCTCCGAAATACCAGAAGAAGCCTTGCGTCACCGCCGCGATTACCGCGCCCTCCCCATCGTCACCATCGACGGAGAAACCGCGCGCGATTTCGACGACGCCGTCCACGTCCGCCAACTGGAAAACGGCAACTACGAACTGCAAGTCCACATAGCCGATGTGGCCCAATACGTAACGCCGAACTCGCCGCTCGATCGGGAAGCCCGCCTCCGCGGCACCAGCGTCTATTTCCCCGACCGCGCCGTCCCCATGTTGCCGCTGGAACTCTCGACCGACATCTGCAGCCTGCGCCCGCAAGTCGACCGACTGGTTCTTTCCTGCACCATGGAAATCGACCACCAGGGGGAAATCGTCGCTTACGAAATCAATGAAGGTGTGATTCGCTCGGCCAACCGCATGACCTACACCGCCGTAAATGCCGTAGTCGAAGCAGACGCAGAGGCCCGCCGCGAATACGCCGCTCAAGTCGCCCACTTCGAACGCATGCGCGATCTCGCGATGATCCTGAACCGCAAGCGCAAGCGCCGAGGATCGATCGACTTCGATCTACCCGAAGCGGTCATCGAGTTCGACGAACTGGGAATGATGAAGAGCATCACCCGCTCGGAGCGCAACATAGCCCACCGCCTGATCGAAGAATTCATGCTTTCGGCCAACGAATGCGTAGCCCACTATCTCGAAAACAAGCGAATCGCCTCGCTCTACCGCATCCACGAAAAGCCCGATGCCAAGCGCGTTTACGACTTCGAAGTAATCGCCGCCACCTTCGGATACTCGCTGGGAGTAGGCGCCTTGCCCATCCAGCGCGTGCAACTGAAAGCCGACCGCCGCGAAGCCAGAGGCACGGGCAAGCGCGTGCGCGAAATCGAAGTCCCCAAAGAAGTCCACATCACCCCGCGCATGTACCAGAAGTTGACTGACAAAATCGCAGGCAAGCCGGAAGAAAGAATCCTAAGTTTCCTGATGCTGCGCTCGCTGAAGCAAGCCCGCTACTCCGAAGAAAATCGCGGACACTTCGCCCTGGCCGCCACGACCTACACGCATTTCACCTCACCCATCCGCCGCTATCCGGACCTGATCGTGCACCGCATCCTGAAACATGTCCTGCGCGACTCCCCCGAAAAGATAGCGGGAGAAGTGCCGGTTGGCACATCCAGCGAATCGTTAATGGGAACCGGACGGGAAGGGCACGACTCTAGTCGTGCCGATAAGCGTTCCCAAAAAACCGAGGCTTTAGCCCTTGAGGGCCCGCCCCCCTCCCCCTGGTCCAAGCGCCGCGACCACGCCTCACACCAGCAAGCCCTCGAACCTCGAGGCGGCCCCATCTCGCTCGAAGAACTTCACGACATAGCCGATGAATCGAGCCAATCCGAACGCCGCGCCGACGAAGCTGAACGCGGCCTCATGGAATGGAAGAAAATGAAATTCATGGAGCGCCGCATCGGAGAAGACTTCGACGGCCTCATCATCAGCGTAACCAAATTCGGCTTCTTCGTGGAACTGACCGACCTCTTTGTCGAAGGCCTCGTACCCCTGAATACCCTCGACAACAGCGATAAGAATGACCGCTATACCTACCATGAAGCCACCCGCCAGATCATGGGCCAGCGCTCGCGCAAGACGTACAGTCTGGGCGACCGCGTGCGCGTACTGGTCGACCGCATCGATCCGGTGGGAAAAAAGATACAATTCGCAGTGTTCGAGGAAAAGCCCAAGGCTTCAGGGCAACGTAGGCGTAAATAGCTTGAAGACCGACAACAGAATCCAGCAAAGTACCCTCCGTTTTTCGCGGAACGGAGCCATCGCCGCACTGCTCGTACTGATACTGTTGCCCGCGCGACCCGCATGGGCGAGCGATCTCGAGAAGCAGGTCAAGTTCGATTACTTGGAGAAGGTGCTGACGCTACGCCATTTCTACTCCGGCGAGCACCTTAAGTTTCTCTCGAACGGCACACTCCAAGGCGGTGCCCCTATCGGTCCCTGGACACTGGATGGGCAAATTCAAGTCGAAGACATTCATTTGCGCGGCGCGCAGTTGATAGTCAAGGGCAGACGAATCCACCGGGTTTTCGGCGCTCAAGACAAACCACTGGACGAGCTGACCACGGTTAAAAATGACAACCGGAAGCAGCCCAAAAATCTGGAGAAGGCCCTTCAACACTTGAAAGTCGAGATCCAGATTGAACTGCCCAGCCAAAATCCCGATGGAAAAGATGTCTCCGCCGCCATTCACTCCGTCTTCTTAACCGAATCTGAATCGATGATGGACATCGTGCCCGCTTACTGGCAGGCGTATTTCGCAAAACAGGAGGGCAAGCCGCGAACTGCCCCCGAGGCGACGAAGGGACCTGTATATCTCAGCAAGCCCGGACGCGGCGGAATTTCAGCGCCGCGTGCCATCTACCAGCCTGACCCGGACTACGCGGAGGAGGCGCGCAAAGCGAGATACATGGGAACCATCGTTCTCTCCCTGATCGTCGATTCCTCTGGAGCCGCGACAGACGTGCAGATTATGAAGCCGCTTGGACTCGGTTTGGACGAGATGGCTGCCAAGTCGGTCAGCGCCTGGAAGTTCAGCCCCGCGGAGAAAGACGGCGAACCCGTACCCGTCACCATCAACGTCGAAGTCAACTTTCATCTCTATTAGCTTAGGAATTGCCCGTCACTGCGCCGGTTCAGCCACCCAATAGTTGCTCCGGAACAGGACCGTCTGATGCGAGTCCGCATGTCTCAATCGAACTTGAATTCTGTGCAGACCAGGGTGCGGGCTTTTCGGCTCGAAACTCAACCGATAACGGCTGTCGAGGTGGTTCGTAAAACTAAGCATGTCTGACTCGAAGCCCTTGCGCGTGGCGAACATCTCATATTCGCCGCCGGTCATCGCGGCCAGCGCTTTCGCGGAATTCTTTCTCATCGCCTGTCGGACGGCCGCAAGTTTCTCGATGATGTCGATGTTTGGGCCCCACTCGTCCCGGTTGGCGCCCCGCGCGGTATCCAGTTGCTGCGATAGATATGGCGAAAATGGCAGCGAGTACACCAGAGTGTGAGTAACCCCCACCAGTCTCACCGCATCGTCGATCTTCGCAAAGTGGCTGCCGTGGTCGCGAGTCTCGCTGATCAGCAGCAGTACGCGTTGCCGCCCTTCCGGACGTCTGCCGAGCATTTTCGCGGAGTAGGCCACGGCGTCGAGAATGGCAGCGCCGTGGTCCCCCGGCTCCAGATTCTTCAGGTCTTCTTCGATAACTTCCGCGTGTTTTGTGAAATCGTGCACCAGATTCAGCTTGCTGTCGAAGAGCAGCAAGGCTGCTTCGTTCTGATGACCGCTCAGCACCGGATCGAGCATGGCGGCCAAACCAGCCATCCTGCTAAACTCCCGCTCGGCGCGGCGCCCGCACTGCACTGCAATCACCAACGATATGGGTTCAGCTTCCACAGACTCGTCCAGATGAACCGCCTGTTCAACGCCGTCGTCCTCTACGATGAAGTCCTGTGCCTGCAGTCCGTAAACGGCATTGCCGGCAGCGTCTCTCACCAGGGTTGGCACCGGTACCAGATGGCCTTGGGAGCTGAAGGTTGGCTCCTGTTGACCCGCGGCTGGTCCGAAGAGCAGTAACAGCATCAGCAGGCGTGAGCCGGACCTCGACATATATCGACGACCTATAGAAAGACGATCCTGTATAGAATTAAGTTGTACCGGGAGCAAAAACCATGCCAACACCCAGCCAACCCAAGCCCGGCCAGGAGCCGGTCCAGGCGGCAGAGCACGTAGCCAGCGCTCACCAGATTCTGAAAGGCTTGCAAGGAAAGATAGGCAACCACCCCGAACTCGGCGAAGCCATAACTAAACTGGAAATGGCGCTCAATACCCTGGCTATAAAGACCGGCGGGATGCTGTAGCGCCAAGTGCGCCTTGACAGCGCTGCGCCTGGTTATGATGGCCCGCCTGACACAATGAGCGCGAGAGCGCTCGCTATTGCGATGCGAAATTTTAGAACCTCAAAGCAACACAGCAGCCCAAGTCCCAACGCAACCAGGTTTTCCGGAATAGCCACCGCGATATCCGGCACGTGGAGACCTCGAACCAGCCTGACCCGGGCCTGGTAGCCTCCGAACGCTCCCGCCATCGCTCCGACAACGCCAATCAGCGCTCCCGCCCAAAGCGACGCGCCTTCGCCAGCGCCCAGACACGCGCCCGTAAGCAGGCCCATGACAATTCGGGCAGTCAGCGGCCCCGCAGTCGTTCGCGCTGGAGTGGAGGGGAGTTGATCGACCACGTATTCGGTCAAGGCGCCCAGCGTGAACAGCGCCACCGCCCACACCGAGCCCATGAAAGCCAAAGGAGACCCGGAAAGATTGACCCAGCCCAGGTGCGCCGCCCAGGCCACAACCGCGGGTGCCGTCATAGTCCGCAGACCCGCGGTTACTCCAATACCAAGTATCAGCAATATTCCCAAGCCTGAAGGCATGATTTTTTTCGCCGTCGATTACTAGGGGGTATTGTACGCAATCGCGCCGTGTCGCCGGTCAAGCCGCCCGTCGCCGCGGACCTGCCTCCCGGCCTGATAAAATTGCTCGTCACCATTCTTGGCGCCTGCCTGGGAAGTCACTTCCATGTCCAGTAACTCAAACTCCAGCGCTCCCACTCCACGCGCGCGCGTAGTGCGCGAACCGCAGCGCGCCGTGTATGACCGCGATGCCGTCAACCAGATCCTCGACGAAGCGTTTCTCTGCCACGTCGGCTTCGTCTCCAATTCCGATTCCCAGCCCTTCGTCATTCCCACCTCCTACGGCCGCGATGGAGACGTGCTCTACATCCACGGCTCAGCCGCCAGCCGCATGTTGCGCAGTCTAGATCAGGGTGTCCCCGTCTGTGTCACGATCACTCTGCTGGATGGATTGGTGATGGCCCGGTCCGTCTTCAATCACTCGATGAACTACCGTTCAGTGGTGATCCTCGGCACCGCAACCCTGGTCGATGATCCCGTGGAAAAGCTGGCAGCCCTGCGCGCGCTAAGCGAGCACATCCTCCCCCATCGCTGGGACGACGCGCGCCACCCCAACGAAAAGGAATTGAAGGCCACGTCCGTCCTGCGCCTTCCCATCGAGGAATTTTCCGCCAAAGTCCGAGTAGGCCCGCCCATAGACGACGAGGAAGACTACCAGTTCCCAACCTGGGCAGGAGTGATCCCGCTGGAGATGACCGTCGGTGCCGCAATTCGCGACGATCGCTGCCAGCAGGAACTCCCCACCTATCTGAAGAACTACGCCCGCAAAAAAAAGTAGAAGCTCGCGTAGGGGCGGACGCATTCGTCCGCCGGACAAAGTCCGGCAGACGCTTGATCTGAAGTCCTGCCGAACGGTGCAGCGGTTCACCCCTGCGATAGTGTCCTAGCCTTCAAAGTCGGTTCTATGGTTCGCTGAGAAACTCTGATTCGTATCAGGGTATCGCTTTAGCGATACCGTAAACGCTTGAATTCAGATGCCCGTTTTAGGGGCTGGGCGCGGGGAGCTGAGTTTTCGGCAAACTGTAAAGCCGCCGAGTCGCCCCAGCGCCTTGGAAGATACATTCGCGAACAATCCCATTGCACTCCCGCCAAGCCGCCCGTTCGCTGTGCGGGCTGTGCCGTCCCTCCTCGATGAAACGCATCTCCGAGCCGGCCACTGCGGCGTGCGCCAGTTCCATTTCCCCCGGCTCCGTCCGAGGATCTCCCCGCCCATGCATGAACGTCACCGGCACCTTTAATTCGCCAAGCCGCCCGTCATAAAGGTCCTGATCCGGTCGCCCGCTCTCAGCCGCAAGCCGCAGCCACACACGGCAATTCCGCTGGATCGCTTTCTTCCAGTGCGCCGCTCCATGGTCCGCCGCCAGCAACTTCCGAGCTTCTTCATTCACCCCCTTCGGATGCTTGGCAAAGCGCTCAAAGAAACTCCGCGACCCCGGCTTGTCCCGATAGAAATGAAACGCCTCCAGAATCAGGTGAGCGCAGCGCTCCGGTGCCGCCAGCCCGATCATCGCGGCGATCACCGCGCCATCGCTGTGTCCCCAAAGGACGGCGCGCTCGATCCCCAGTGCGTCCAATACAAGCAGCGTTTCCTCAGCACCCCGGCGATGAAAATCCAGAGGCAGCGGCCCCAGGAATCGCGCGGATCGACCGTGGCCTGATCGATCCGGAATCACAAACCGAGCTTCGCCTCCCAAGGCCTCACTCTGCCGGTCAACGGGATACACCCCGTAACCCCACCCGCCATGCAAGAACACTACCGGCTGTCCCCTACCCACGTCCCTGAAATGAATCCGAACCGGCCGAATCCCAGCCGCATGCGGCGAGTTTTTCAATTCCACAAAAGGCATGTGCGATCGAATGATTTGGCTATCCAGCCGGACGAAGTCCGGCAGACGCGGCAACCTGACGGCTCTCCAGCGGATCACGCCGCCAGCAGCAGCAACTTCCCCGTGGTCTTCCGTCCCTCAAGGTCCCGGTGCGCCTGCTGCGCCTGCGCCAGAGGATACACATGCTCAATCCGCAACTTGAGTTTGCCGTAGCGGATCATCCCGAATACCGCTCCCGCCCGCGCCTGTAACTCCTGCGGCGTAGCAATGTAATTCCCCAAAGAAGGCCGGGTCAGAAAAATCGATCCTTTCTGCGTCAGCACCAGCGGATCAATCGGCGCCACCGCCCCGCTCGATCCTCCAAACAGCGCCATCATCCCCCGCGGACGCAGCAGGTTCAGCCCCTTGCCGAACGTAGTCTTTCCCACCGAGTCATACACAACGTCCACACCTTTCTCGCCCATCAGCCGCTTCGTCTCCACCTCAAAATCCGCCTGCGTATAAAGAATGACGTCATCCGCGCCCGCCGCCCGCGCCAGCGCCGCCTTCTCCTCGGTAGAAACCGTAGCAATCACGCGTGCCCCGATGTTGTGCGCCATCTGCACCAGCAGCAACCCCACTCCGCCCGCAGCCGCATGGACCAGCGCCGTCTCGCCCTTCTTCAGCGGATAAGTGTCATAAGCCAGATAATGCGCCGTCATCCCCTGCAAAATCGCGGCCGCCGCTTCGCGCTCGCCCACGCCCGCCGGAATCTTCACCAACCGCTCGGCCGGCACCGCCGCATATTCCGCATAGCTCCCCAGCGTCATGGTGTAAGCCACCCGGTCACCAACCGCCACCGCGCCAGCATTTTGGAGTAGGTCCGCGCCGACTGCCGAAACCACGCCCGCCGCTTCTTGCCCCAGCACCAACGGCAGCGGAGCCTTATACCGCCCCTCGCGGTTATAGACGTCAATAAAGTTGACGCCCGCCGCCGCAATCTTCACCACCGCTTCGTTAGCCTTCGGTTGCGGAACCGGCAAATCCACCAACTCCATCACTTCCGGCCCGCCTGTTTGCTTGATCTGTATGGCTTTCATAGTCGCTTTCGATGACTCCCCTCGCCGAAAGACTCGCTGAGACGCGGCGAAAGAGTCGTTGCCATCAACCGCCGGCCTGAGGTACTATCCCCAGCCGGTTCCCAAAGTAACATGGTCATGCGCCTTCTGGAGCGTTGACCCAACGATTTTCGCGATAGTACCATCTCATCTGGTAGGGACGGGGCTTGCCCAGTCTCCCCGTGCGCCGGAGAAGAGGCAGCAAGTCTTTACCGGGAGATGAGGTTGCGTCCAGCGGCGGTTGCAGTAACTTTCTGAAAATATGAGGTTTTCTTTTCGACCGTATCTGGCGATGTTGCTTTCCGCCCCGCTCGCGGCGACCCTCGCCTGTCAGAGCGCCCAAAAAGCAACTTTCATGCCGCCCGTTCAGGCGCAAGCGCCAGCCCTGGCAGCGGCTAGCAGCCAGCCGGAGCCGCAAAAGCAAAAGCCGACCGTAGCTGAACCCCCATCGAAACCGCCCGCGCCGCAAGCCCTCCAGCCCGATCCCGTATCCGCCCTCATCGCCCAGGTAGAAAGGGATTACCAGCAAGGGCAGGACAACTATCAGGCCGGACATCTAGAAGCCGCCAAACAGAATTTCGACGCCGCCTTCAACCAACTCCTAGGCAGCGGACTCGACCTCCAATCCGACAACCGCCTCGAGCAGGAACTAGACCGCCTCTTAGAAGGAGTCAATGGCCTGGAGCTAGCCGCCCTGCAGCAGGGAGACGGCTTCGCCCAGCAGAAGTCAGAGCCCGCGCCGATCGACGAGGCCAACGAGCAAACTCCCGCCGTAGACCAAAAAGTAAAGGCCAAAGCCGAAGCCGAGATCAAATCCACGCGCTCCGACCTGCCCCTGATGATGACCGACCAGGTAGCTGGCTTCATCAACTACTTCTCCAACCGCGGACGAGGCACCGTAGAGCGAGCCCTCACCCGCTCCGGCCGCTACGAAGACATGATCCGCCGCACTCTGAAAGAAGAAGGAGTCCCGCAAGACCTGATCTATCTAGCCCAGGCCGAATCCGGATTCCATCCTCTGGCAGTTTCCAGAGCCGGGGCAAGAGGCATGTGGCAATTCATGGGCAGCCGAGCCAAAGGCTATGGACTCGAACGCAGCTGGTGGATCGACGACCGCCAGGATCCCGAGAAAGCCACCCGAGCCGCTGCTCACCACCTGAAAGATCTCTACAACGAATTCGGAGACTGGTACCTTGCCATGGCCGCCTATAACTCCGGCCCCGGCACCGTCCAGAGCGCGGTCAAGCGCACCGGCTACGCCGATTTCTGGGAACTCTACCGCCGCAACGCCCTGCCCAAGGAAACAAGAAACTACGTCCCCATCATCCTGGCCGTAACCATCATGGCCAAGAACCCCGCGCAGTACGGGTTGGATTCAGTAGCCAAGGACAAGCCCGTTCCCTACGACACCGTAAAGATCGACTATCCCATCGATCTAAGATTAGCCGCCGAGTGCGTGGACGCCACCGCCGACGACTTACTGGACCTTAATCCGAGCCTGCTCCGCATGACCACACCGAAATTGTCGGACGGAGTTTCGAATAAAGACGGTCAGTTCGAGCTCCACCTCCCCGCCGGAACCGCCAGCAAATTCCAAACCGCCGTAGCCTCGATCCCCACCGACAAGAGAGTCTGGTGGCGCTATCACAAAGTGCAGTCCGGAGAAACCCTAGCCTCGATCGCTCGCACCTACCACACCACGCCGAAAGTCATCGCCGAAGCCAATGAACTCGAGAGCGGCCCGAGCCTTGAAGCGCTCGCGCCTGAGACCCGCTTGATCATCCCCATCGCCGCCGGCAAGCAGAGCGACACCAGCACCTACGCGCACTCAACCATGCGCTACAAGATACGCAAAGGCGATACGGTCGAGTCGGTAGCCGAGAATTTCGGAGTCTCCGCCAAAATGGTTCGCGGATGGAACCACTTAAATGGCAGCAGCCTGGCGGGAAGGAAGGTCTTGTATCTCCACCTTCCAGTTGCTCCCGGTGCGAGCGGAACGCAAGTCGCAAGCAAGCGTTCAGGGAAAACCAAACACGGTGCTGGAACTCAAACGGCGTCGTCCAGAACAAAGCCCGGAACAAAGTCCGGAACAACGTCCGGAGCAAAGTCCGGAGCAAAGTCCGGCACAACTTCCGGAACAACTTCCGCTGCGGTGATTCACCACAGAGTCAAACCTGGCGAAACGCTCTATTCCATTGCCACTTCGTATAACACGACTGTAACCGCTCTCCAGCACGACAACCGCAACCTCGCGGCGCTGCGTCCGGGCATGATTCTGATCGTTCACAATCCTCGCTAAGATTCAGGTTGTTCTGCTGCTGATTGAGCGTTGGTTTGGACTACTAGCGTTGGGACCCCTCCCTGCTCGGTCTTTTGGAATCAAAGACTTGGCGGTAGATTTAGCGGTGGACTTCGCCAGGTCTTTGAGGAATAAGGAGTTAGAGGTAAAGTATTTATAAATCAATGAGTTGGCGACAGTACGCGCCGGGTACTGAAACCTTGCGCGTTTTTCGAAAGGTGGGATTCCACAAAAGTGTGCCGCATGGGGATTTCTTGTCCGTTGACTCTGTCTTGAGGAGACGCACCCCCAACCCAACCACCCCCAAATTGCCCTTTGCATCGTTAGTCGAGACTGGTAGATAATGATCCCGACCGAGGGGCCATGGGGAAACCCATGGCCATTTTTGTGCAAGAGGGGGAATGATGGCCCGAACACGCAAAGCCGAGAGGGACGGCGTATGAAGAGTGACCTAGGCCTCCTCGCCGTCAGAAGTGTGATTGCCAGACCGCTCCTACATCGGCGTCATGGGCAAAGCCGGCGAAACTCATTCCCAGTTTTTCCAATACCCGAGTCGAAGCATTGTGTTCCGGCAAGGTGTGGGCACAGACCAGGCGCACGCGCCCGTCAGCAAAAGCCCGGCGCGTCAACTCTGCGGCAGCGAGGGTCGCCAGCCCGCGGCCCTGGAACGAAGGGGCAATAGCATAGGCGATCTCGACCACGCCATCCGCCGTAGGCGGCCCGGTGTAACCGCACACGCCCACCACCATGGGTGGCACGCCCGCCAGCAGCAAGTGCGTCCACCATCCGGAAAGCGCGGGGTTTGCCCGCAGCTTGTCGCGTGACACTCGCATGGCCTCGGCGAAATCTTCCCAGCCGCTCGCGATGCGGGCTCCGAGGCGCTCTTCAAGCGCGTCCGGATTCTCCACTGCCAGTTCCAGCAGCGCGAGGTCGCACGACAGTAGCGAGATCTGCATCAGGCTCTTTTACCACGTAGTCACAGACTCACGGAGAAAACCTTGAGCCCCGCAACAAAAGCAGTCAAGGGTTTTTGCCAAGCCGTTGGGTTTCGCTATGACCGACCTGTTTTCCTCCTTCACCGGCAGCCCACCTGAAATCCTGAAATGAAATTTGCACCCGAAATTCTGTTTTCCGCATCCTTAATTCGTAGAACACTCCAAAACTCGCGAGTCGCGTCAAGCAGTGGACTGCGGAGGAAGGGCAAGAACTATGGATAATCTTGGACTCGGCACAGGGATTACGGTCTCAAAATTGGGCCGGCGCATTTTAGTTTCTGTGTTGTCGCTGGTCCTGTTGTTTGCGAGTTGGCCTCAAGGGCTGTCGGCCCAAGATCAAGACGCACCAGCCCCGCCACCGCAAGACACGCAAGCTCCGCCACAAGACAGTCAAGCGCCGTCGTACGCGCAGCAGACTCCCGAGCAATTGCAGCGGTTAGTTGCGCCGATTGCTTTATATCCGGATTCGCTGGTGGCGCAGATCCTGGCGGCGTCTACGTTCCCCGAGGAAGTCGTCGAGGCGGACCGCTGGGTGCAGGCGCATCCTGATTTGAAGGGCGAAGCTTTGGGGCAAGCCGTGGACCAACAGCCCTGGGATCCCAGCGTCAAGGCGCTCGCCGCGTTTCCGTCCGTGTTAGGAAACATGGACAAGAATCTCTCCTGGACGTCATCGCTAGGCGACGCTTACTACAACCAGCAACAGGATGTGATGGATGCAGTACAGGTGATGCGGCGGAAAGCGCAAGATGCCGGCGCTCTCAAGAGCACGCCGCAGGAAGTCGTAAAGGCAGACGGTCCGACGGTTGTAATCGAACCCGCCGACCCGGAGGTGGTTTACGTTCCCGCGTACGATCCGTGGCTGGTTTACGGATATCCGATTGTGGCTTGGCCGGGATGGTATCCGTACCCCGGAATCTGGTTTGGCGGGCCATATCTCTCGTTCGGAGTCGGCTTTGGAATCGGATGGTACGGCGGCTTCGGATGGGGATGGGGGCATTGGGGATTCGACTGGCATCACCGGTACGCGGTGTACGACCACGACCGGTACTACTCCCGCAGCAGAACGTTCTATAACCGGAACAATTTCTATCGTGGCGGAGGCGAGCGTGGGGGACCCGCGCGTGGCGGCGTGGGACGTGGCGGAGCGGAGCGCGGTGGAGTTGAGCGCGGCGGATTCAACGGCGAGCGCGGCGGAGTGTACAACCATCCTGGGGCGGCGCCAAAGCCTTTCGAAGGAAATAGGCAGGAGGCTCGAGGATATGCTGAACCCCGCGGTCAGAGCGGTGTCCGCTCGGGCGCCTTCAGCGGCTACGATCATGGTGGAGAGGCCAGGAGCTATTCGTCACGCGGAAGCGTCAGTATGGGCGGGGGAGGGGCGCGTGGCGGTGGCGGTGGGTTTCACGGCGGCGGAGGTCACGGCGGTGGCGGCGGGCGTCATTGATCGAGGATCGAAGGTGAAGATCGAAGTTATTGGTTGATGCGGTTGACGCAAGGTTTGTTGGTTTCCTTGCAACTTTGAACATTTGGACGCGGAGATGAGCGTTATGCGGCGAACGAAGCTGAACTTCTATAAATGTCGTAGGGCCAATCTTCCTGAGTTGCGCGTGGTCGCAATCGTGTTCGCGATGTGCATGGCTACGGTTTCGATCGCGCAACAAGCGCATCAGAAAACATTCTCATCGGCGCAAGAGGCCAGCAACGCACTGGTCACGGCTGCGCAGAACGATGACGAAAAAGCGATGCTCGAAATCCTGGGACCGGCGGGCAAGCAAATCGTCTCGTCTGGAGACGATGTCGAAGACGCGGAGAACCGGGCTAATTTTGTGAAGCGATATCGGGAAATGCACCGTCTGGTGATGGAACCGGACGGTACCACAATTCTGTACATTGGCGCGCATAATTGGCCGACGCCTATCCCGCTCGCGCACAAAGGTCATGCGTGGTATTTCGACACCGAGGCGGGGAAAAAAGAAATTCTATACCGGCGCATTGGTCGGAATGAAATGTCGGCCATCCGCGTTTGCCAGGAACTGGTGGCGGCGGAGAAAGAATACTCGGCGCAACACGGCGAGTACGCGCAGAAAATCTTCAGTGATGAAGGGCAACAGAATGGCCTTTATTGGAAAGCTGCCGATGGCGCACCCCAGAGTCCTATCGGACCGCTAGTGGCGGCGGCCGTTAGCGAGGGCTATGCAAAGGGCCAGGAGGGTGGTACGACTCCTTACCGTGGTTACCATTTCCACGTTCTAGCGCTTCAGGAAAAAAATGGCCCGGGCGGCGCGAAGAGCTATATGGCGAATAGCAAGATGACAGAGGGCTTCGCGTTCGTGGCGTACCCGGCGGTGTATAGATCATCCGGCGTGATGACATTCATCGTCAGTGTGGATGGAAAAGTGTACGAAAAGGATCTCGGTGCTAAGACCGCTCTTCTTGCCCAAGCGATGAAAGAGTACAACCCCGATTCCACCTGGAAAAGGGCCGAAGAGCAGCGGGAAGAGACGTCTGGCGAACCGACCAGATAAGGGACGATCGGTCGTTGTACTTGTTTCACCGCAACCCGGCGGCGATGGCATCGTTGTCCGGTAAGTCACCTTGGTTTGGCAATCTCATTTTCGCGTCAGACTAACGAGTCTGGCAACTCATTGAAAATAACTGGCGGAAGCGTGTGTGAGTCGAATCCGCCAAAAAACGTAGATACAACAACTTAGACAGCACGGCTGGCACTGATAGTCGACGTTAGTACTTGGTAGTCGCGTTAACGGATCACAAACGGATCACTGGATGGCATGTCAGCAGCCCCTGTTGCCTCACAACTTCCTCGCATTACAAGATTGCACAATCCTGTGGCAAGCGGTTCTTGCGCTTGTTCTCAAGGTCACAACGGTGTGCGCTCTCTTGCCTCTGACGATTAGAATTGGTTGGCTAGTCGCCGCGTTGGGTTGTAAACCCAACGGTCAAAACCCGCAGCTGGTGATCTCCTCGAAGCCCGTTTCCGACCAATTGACAGAAGTCGAAGTTCGATGGCCACAAAGGCGTTTGTCGGGATTCCTGTGCTCTTCTCTAGCCTTATTCGTCGGCACTTATTTGTGTCCGTGGTCCGCGTCACAAAAGCGGCGTTTCACGGTCTGATACCTTTCGAGACTGGTGCTGGTCAGAAACGCGCTGTCCGCGGCGGGAAAGGCAAGGAATGGGCCACCACTGGACGATGTGATTTAATGGGCGGGCGTGGATATTCCGCCTGCCAACATTACTCAAACAGAACCTTTGGGGGCAGAAGATCGCACCACATCGGTAGCGAAAGGGATCGCGGTCGAGATGGAGCTCGGGCCGGATAGTCGACTCTTGCCCGAAATGCTCGGCGAAGAGCTTTGGCAGGCGGCCAGTGCTGAACTGGTCGAGTTAAACAAGGCGGAATTTGCCGAGGCCCTTGAAACGATAGGAGCCAGGGACAATTTTGGTCTCGATCCAGGGAAGCAGGCCAACGAGCGGCAGCGAGAAATATTCTGGCGGGCTTTGCACCTGGAGGAGCTTGCCATCGCGCGCGGATGCGCACTGGGACGGGAGTCGGCATGGCGGCGCTTTCTAGCGCAATATCGGGAACAGCTGACCAGAGCTGCTGTGGAGATGACAGGATCGGCAGCGTTGGGCGAAGAATTGGCGAGCGCGCTTTACTCTGAGCTGTTTGGGCTGACGGAACGCGAAGGCAAGCGCTGGTCTCCACTACTCCGATACTCGGGGCGAGGATCGCTGATGGGATGGCTGCGAGCGATCCTGGCGCAACGCCGCGTGAACCAGTACAGGAAGACCGGTCGGGAAACTGAGCTAGGTGAGATAGAACCAGCGGCGCGTGTTTCCGAGCAGATTGAGCTCAAACAATTAGAGGATTTGCGGGTGGCGATCAAGATGACCCTGAGCGCGGCTTCCGCGGAAGAGCGCTTCGTGCTTTCCGCCTACTACCTGGACCAGCATACGCTGCACGAGATCAGCCGCGTTCTGCGAGTTCATGAAGCGACGGTGAGCCGCAAACTGAAGCGCGCAACCGAGCGTCTGCGAAAAGAGCTGCTGCGGGCTCTTAAAGCACGGGGCCTGAGCCGGCGAGCGGCCGAGGAAGCGCTTGGGACCGATCCCAGGGATGTGGATATCAATCTGCGTAAGTTGCTGCAAGAATCGAACGGCGACCCGAACTCCAATAAGGAACGACAAGAGTGAACCAAGAATTCCAAACCGGGATACATCCCGACGCTGACCAGCTCAGTGTGTTCGTCGAGGGCGCAGCTACCTCGCGGCAACAGGAGCGGATGCTGTTGCACTTGGCCGAATGCGCGGAGTGCCGGAAGGCTGTGTTTCTCATGCAACCGCACGATGAGACACAACCAGCTGGGAGAACGCCAGTGAAAGGATGGATCTGGGGGCGGCTCTTGCCGGTCGGACTGCCCGTGGCGGCGCTTGCGTGCGCACTAATAGCGGTGTTGCTCTATATTCGGCCACATGGCGGGACTCCCGATATCCCGCAACAGAACGCGAGCGTAAGACAGCCAGAAGACCTCCAGTCCCCTCAACCGATGGTTGCGCCAACCACCGACTCAGAGAAGGTTGCGCGGTCCGTAAGACCAAAGAACAGCTTCGCGCCGAACGCGGCCGCGACCGGCCTCTCCCGGCAAGAAAACCACGTCTCAGCTGGCTTGACGTTGCCCAAATCAAAGAGCGATCAACCGACCTCAAACATCGCTGCTCCGCAGACAACTGCGGCCGCTCCTTCTATCTCCGTTCCAGTTGTCGACGCGGCGACTGTGTCGGGCGGCATCAGTTCCGAGACCGTATCCAATTTGCCGTTGAATGGACGTAGCGTCATGGATCTCCAGCAACTCTCGACGGCCCAACAGGCACAGGCCGCGGCGTTGCAAAATGGCTTAGCCGACAAAAAGGACCTGCCTGCATTGGAGATTGAGCGCGCCGGTGGGCAAGACAAGACGCTCGCCGAACTCTCCGGCCGCATCACCGATCGAACTGGCGCCATTATCTCGGGGGCGAGAGTATCTTTGAGCGATGCGAGCGGCAAGACGCGACAGACAACGACCAGCGCAGACGGCAGCTTCCATCTGACAGAACTACCGGCTGGCCAGTACGAGTTAACGGCGACGGCAAGCGGCTTTAGGACAAGCAAACAATCGATCCAGTTGAATCCGAGCCAGCTTGCCATGCTGCAGCCCATGCTCGACATAGGGACGGCGTCAGAACAAGTGACAGTGGAGGCAGCGAGTGCTGCAGTAGAGGTCCAAACTGAATCGGCCAACGTGGGCCAGGTCATTACGGGCCAAGTCGTTGCAGAAATGCCTAACGTGGGCCGGGCTGTGGGGGTACCGTCCGGTTTGCCAGTCACGGCGTCTGTATCGCACGGCAAGCGGTTTGTTTCTCTCGATAACGCGGGCAATCTTTTTCTGAGCCGGAATGCGGGCAAGAAGTGGAAAAAGATCAATCCGCAATGGACGGGCAAGGTAATCCGCATCGAGTTGAAGCCAGCCTACTCGAGTGAAGCGCCGCTGAAGCCTAAGAACGAGAACTTGGGGAAGGCGCGCGAGGTCGCAGTCTTCCTGCTGACTACGGACGCCGGCACGGTTTGGACCAGTAAAGATGGGGCGCACTGGCATCAGCAGTAACTTCCCAAAAAACCTTCAAAAAATATTCTGCAAGACTCCCAATCAGGCGCGAACTCCGATTGAGCGAACAAAGCGCGGCGCGATCAGAAGAGGGCCACGTCATGCCTCATCTGTTTCAGGCTCTCGCGGTGTCAACACTATAGAGTGTCTCGGAGGATTCCATGGTTTACGGCACATGGCACCGGACGGCGATCAGATTCACGCTTGTGCTTGTCTCTGCATTTCTTACCATGCTCGGATTCGTTTTCCGGCAGCCGTTTCAGGCAGCGTCTCATGTGTCCTCCCCGGTTGCGACTTACTCGCAAGGCAGGTTGCGGCTGATCATTCCTTACCAAGCCCTGCATGCAGGAGCGGGACGATTCACGGTGGAGGTCCTGGATCCGGAAGATCAGGCCCTCGGGCACTCTGAGCAGGAAGTAACAATCACAGCCCGAAACGGCCAGTTGCAGAGTGAGGTAGGACTGGAAAAGCCTCTGGCCATTGACGATCTGGTGTGGCATCGAGTTCGGTACCGTTTTGAATATGACGACGCTAAGAAGCCCGATCTGGAAGGAACGGAATCGATCTCCCAGATCCTGAGCCGGCCGGTAATTCATATTTTGGGGCAACAGTCTTATATCGCCGGCGGTCAGGCGGCCGTGCGCGTGATTGTTACGGACACAAGGGATGAGGCGATATCCGGCCGCGGTTCGGTTCAGATCGAATTGCTGGACGCGGACGACAAACCGGCGGATGGCAAACCGCGCGTCCTTTTCTCGGGCCGTTTGAATCACCATGGAACTACAGAAGCGCAGTTTCGTTTTCCTGCCGGTGTGATTGGGAGTCACCGGCTGCGCTATGTGGCCGACACGCCGATCGGGTCGACGGAATTCACACAGGACGTGCACCTGGAGGATAAGGTTTCCATTCTTCTTACCACGGAGAAGCCACTCTACCAGCCGGGGCAGACGATCCATGTGCGGGCGCTCGCGCTTGACCGCTCGGATCATCAGGCGGCGGCGAAGCGCGCGCTCACGTTTGAAGTCGAGGATTCTCGCGGCAACAAAGTTTTCAAGAAAGCGACCGCGACCGACCAGTTCGGAGTGGCATCGGCTGAATTTGGCTTGGCCGACGAGGTCAACCTGGGAACATATCATCTGCGCGCGTTGATGGGGGACGCCGATGCGCCCACCAATACGGCTGAGATTGCCCTCAATGTCGAACGCTATGTTCTGCCGAAATTTAAGGTAGCCGTTGAATTAGCGGACGCGAAGGCTGGCAAGAAGCAGAAACGCGGCTACCAACCGGGCGATCATGTTACGGGCACGGTGCGCGCCAACTACTTTTTCGGAAAGCCTGTGGACCACGCCGAACTCAGCATGAAGGCTTCGGCGATGGACGTCTCGATGTTTGAGGCCGCGTCGGCCACTGGGAAGACGGATTCCGACGGTTCCTATCATTTCGACCTTACATTGCCAAAATACTTCGCTGGACGTCCTCTGAATCACGGTGCTGCTCGTGTATTGATTGAAGCCACCGTGAAAGATTCCGCTGGGCATGCGGAGACTCGGGGCCAGCCCATCACGGTAAGTGATTCGCCGCTTCTGATCACCGCGATTCCCGAGGGCGGCACACTCGTCCCTAATCTGGAGAACGAAGTTTTCATTCTAACTTCCTATCCGGACGGAACTCCGGCGAAGGCTGACGTGACGGTTCGATCCTCATTGAATGAGGATCAACATGCGTCGACCGACGATGGCGGGATTGCCGTAATCGCGATCAGGGCCAAGGGAGGCAAGGAGGCGTTGAAGATTGAAGCCAGGGATCAGGAAGGAAATCAAGCGTCGAGCAAA